>MDTE01145653.1_pt1 | contig 35096 bp, 25 predicted proteins | sample 811231 | NCBI WGS metagenome assembly MDTE01 (sample SAMN05326651, study PRJNA326480) | marine metagenome | isolation source: seawater | place: Indian Ocean: Red Sea | collected 2010
ACAGAAAGGAGGTGGGACAGAAAGGAGGTGGGACAGGAGCGTAGTCTTCCTGGGGTCCGGTGTCAAAACCGAAATTAAAAAATTGTCCGGGCGATTGCCCCTCGCAGTCCGGCGCCGCTAACCGCCACTGCGAAATACGACTCGAGGCCGCAGGAGGGAGGCGAAAACGAAGTAATTGTTTGTCAGTCTGGCTGGGAGACGCTCATGCTGGTCGGGCCGCCGCCACCGACGGGCGCGCGTCGGTGGTGAGTTTGGTATGATGGCGGCTTGACGTTCCGACGACGCGGCGAGACAGCATGGGAGCAATGACGATGTGGAGAGGCCAGCAATTTGAACGGGCAATCTTTTCCTTGAGACAAGCCGGGATCATCGTGAGTTTCACGGTGCTGGCAATGGGCGCTCTCGACGCGGCGGAACCAGATGCCTCCGCCGCCCGTTTAGCCGGGGCAGTTGAATTTCTGTCTTCCGATCAACTGGAGGGCCGTGGTGTTGGAACAGATGGGCTAGACAAGGCGGCAGATTATATCGCGGGTGAATTTGCCAAGGCAGGTTTGCGGACCGAGTTGTTCGATGGTTCCCCATTTCAAATTTTCCAGGAACCGGCCGATGCCGAACTGGGGCCAGCTACAGAGAACACCATTGAGTTTGTCGGCCCTGCACTTGAAGGTCAGGATGAACCGCAGCGTGTCGCACTCGAATTCGGAGCCGATTTCAACCCATTGGCGCTGGGGGGGAGTGCTGACGTACAGGCTTCCGTCGTCTTCGCTGGCTATGGTATTTCGGCGAAAGAACCTCAATACGATGATTACGCGGACCTCGATGTGAAAGGCAAGGTGTTAATCCTGTTAAGGAAACATCCTGGTCAGTCCGACAAGGACATTGCATTTCACACCCGAAAGGGGCAGCGGCACGCGTATTTTGTTACCAAGATTGCCAATGCGTTTGAGCATGGAGCGCGGGCCGTGATTATCGTCAATGACGCTTACGGTGTGACAAAAGCTCGGAGAGATGCTGAAAATGCCCGGGATGAAGCAGTCCAGAAGCTGATTGCGCGACGCAACGCATTCAAGGAAAATGAAACGCCCACCGCGGGCGAACGTGAAGCTTACCTGAACGAGATCGACAAGATCATTGGGCGCATGGAGGAACTGGCACAACAGCTGAGCAGAGGAGCGGACAAGGTCGTGAAGTTTGGCGAGGTAGGGCAGAGTAGTAACTGGAAGGAGTTGCCTGTCTATTTTGCGGCACGTGCCGCGATTGATCCCGTCGTTCAAGCGGCGCTCGGGAAGAGCCTGTCGGAACTAGAGCAGCAGATTGACGACGGGTACAAACCACAATCCCTGGTCCTCGAAGGATGGCAAGCGCATTGTCGTGCGGTGGTTATGCATCGTCAGGTCGACGTAAAGAATGTGGTGGGTGTCCTTGAAGGCGAAGGTCCGCTTGCCGAGGAAACTATTGTTCTCGGAGCGCACTATGATCATCTTGGCAACGGTGGCAACGGTTCGCTGGCACCCTGGACTCGGGCCATCCACAATGGCGCGGATGATAATGCGTCGGGGACGTCGACATTGCTGGAGGTGGCGCGGCGCCTCGCCTCACGTCCACAGAAACCCCGCCGTCGACTGATGTTCATTGCCTTTACGGCTGAAGAACGGGGCCTCAATGGCAGTACCCACTATGTCAAGAATCCGCTGGTGCCTTTGGAAAATACCGTCGCCATGTTGAACATGGATATGGTGGGGAGACTGACGGATAACAAGCTTGTGGTTTATGGGACAGGTACGGCTGTGGAATTTGATGGACTGATTGAAGGCTTGAATAAACGGTATCAGTTTGAAATTACCAAAAAGCCGACGGGCTATGGTCCCAGTGACCATCAGAATTTCTACAAACAGAAAATTCCAGTATTCCATTTCTACACCAACACCCATTCGGACTATCATCGTCCCAGTGATGACTTCGGAAAAATCAACGTGGCCGGTATGTTGCGGATTGCAGATTTCGTAGCCGAGATCGCAGACCGAATCGACGGTGCAGACGAACGCCCTGTGTACCAGGATACGAAGTGATTCCGAGGTGTTCCGGAGACCTGTCAGGCCTCGGGCGCCCAGGTTAATCGACGAATGAAGTGTCGCTGCGTTGAAGCAGTTGGCGTTTGACCCGGGTCAACCATTCATTATCTGGTAATGAATAGGGGCGAAATTTCTCTACCGTCCCCGTTTGTTCGCTGTAGAAGATTGCGCGATTGGCACCCAATTGGGCGGCCGCGGGTGAGTCCATCAGATTGCTCGAGTCAGCGGGGCTCATGGGGAAAAGCACACGCATTTCGATATCCCTCAGGTGCTGGCGGTCAAGCCAGCGCTGGACGTTGTTGAAAGTGTCGGCCCAGATCAGGCAGTGAATTCCCTGGGCAGGGCCCTCTCTCAACAGGTGCGTAAATTGCTTGTCTGTCGCCGGAGTGTCCTCTTCGTCGAAACTTGAGAAGCTGTAGCTTTCTTCCTTGCGCAAGTCCCGAAACCGAGCCAGGTCGAAGAAAATGACGTAGACGGGAGCTGCCTGCGCGTTGGGATTGGCCATGCGGTGTTGAGTCAGGCGGTCGAGCTCCGCGATGGTTGCGCGTGTTTGCTGTGGGGTCACAATTTGCGAAGCAACCGGCAGATTTGCTGCAAAGTGCGTCCAGGCGTCCGAGCGGATTTCGCCCGGCGGTGTCCCATCGAACACGTAAAAAGCGGGAACGTCAGCGATGGAGCCGTCGTGAGCGGTTACATCAGGATGCAGAGGCCGTGTCGCCAAGAGACCTACAATGGCTGTGGTCAGAGTTCCCATGGCCAGTTTGTAATGCTGGCCCACAAGTAGCAAGTTGCTGCCGCCGCCCCGGACGAACTGGATTGATGTGGGGTCTTTGATCGCGACAGCCGATCCCAGCCAGGTGCGATTCACCTGGGAACGGTCAGTTGTCACGTATTCGAGGGCCGCCTGGAGACTTTGGTTGCGGGCGGGCACGGCCGGAATGTTGCCTTCAAAGATCACTGTTTGCGTTGGCGCCAAGTCTTGCTGTCGGGCGTATTCGCCGATCTGTTGCAGATAGTGTTCCCGCTCATGGTCCGGTAGCCAGACAACTTGGAACGGATGATTACCTTCCAGTAGCCCGTTGGCATCGTTGTAGATCGCTTCTCCCGGTCGTCCCAGGAGCCGGGCCGCGGTGTTCTCTTCACTCAAAATCAGGTGGGAATCGCCCTCGCTGCATTGCAGTGCAATCCGTACTGCCATCTGGCCTAATGTGCTGCGTGCCAGCGAGTAGGCTCCGGCCAGAGTCTGGGAACCCAGCAGAATATGGATGCCGAATGCCCTTCCTTGTCGTACGAGCCGATCGAGTAGCAGGCTGGCCTGGGACGCAATTTTGTCGTCGACGACAAACAGCTCTTGAAACTCGTCGATGATCAACAACACGCGCGGCAGGGGAGTCTCTGGGCAGGCTTGTCGAAAGCCTGGCACGTCCTGCACACCGTGTTCACGAAAGAGGTTGCCCCGTCTTTTGAGCTCTTCATCGAGTCGGAGTAGAACGCTGAGGCCGAATTCTCGTTCGCTTTCGATGGCGATGACCTTGGCGTGCGGTAGAGACCAGGTCGCATAAGGTTTGAACTCGACTCCTTTCTTGAAGTCAATCAGATAGAATTCGATCTCTTGTGGCGCGTAGCGGATCGACAGATTGGTGATCAACGCATGCATCAACGTCGATTTTCCAGACCCGGTCTTGCCGGCGATCAGGACGTGCTGCGAGGTGCCACTCCCCAGCTGCATGGATTGCAGTTTTGTCGCGCCTGCCCGACCCAAGGGAACCTCCAGGCCGTGACGCGAATCTGCTTGCCACCACAGATCTTTCGGGACGGCTACTGTTGGGAAAGGGACTTCGACGCGGTTGGCGTGTTGTGCGAATTTCCCGACGGCTTTGACTGCCGCTGTGAAGTCTGTGTCTGGAGGGGGCTGATCGAGGGTCAATGGCAATGGTGCCAGTAGCGGATCTTCCCAGAAAAAGCCCTGCCCGCTCCACTGCAGGGTGCTTGCTTGTTCCGCAAGATCAGAGAGGGAGAAGTTGCGTGGCAGTTTCAGCGAGGTGTCGACGCACATCAGGGTGTAGACGCCACAACGGGCACCGCTCGTGGCAATGCTCACTAGGCGTCGTGCTGCCTCCTCGGTGAAATTTGCTGGGAAATTGGCGACGACGAGAATGTGGAATGGTTCCGCGATTTCTCCCGCGTGCTGATTATATTGCTGGATGGATTCAAATTCATTCCGCAGGTAGGTCTGGATCACCTTCTCCATGTGCTCGGTAAGGTCGGTGAGACGTTGATTGATATGTGCGGATTCAGTCCAGATGCGGCTATTAACCAGCCGTTCGTCATAGTCGGCAAGATGCATGAAGGCGGAAAATGTCTGACCCAGGCCGACCGGGTCGATGATGGTGTAACGGATCTTTCCGGGTGGCATCGAAGTGAGCAGACGTAGCATCACGTTTTGCAGTGCTTGCGCCGCCTGGTCGCGGCCAGCACCTGGTGTCTTAAGCATTAGCGAAGGGCAATCCGGAAACGACATCACAGCGGGCAGGGTGAATTCAGTGCTTTCGATGTGCAACCGGGGGTCTTCGGGAAGGCCGCTCTCAAGTAGCTTCAAGGAGAATTCGTAAGAGCCAAAACGAATGACCGGCACGGGTTCGGAAAGGGGCTTCCACGTCGCCCAGTCGATGTTCTCCCAAGGCGGAAACTGCTCTGTGCAAAACATGTTCATTGTGTCCACGGCGGAGACAAACTCTGCGACACCTGTTTGCCAACGCGTTTTCAGTTCTTTCCATTTTTCGTCATAGACTTCCTGGCTGGCGGCGAGACGTGCACGCTTGCGTTGCTGCAATCGTTCGGAGGCGGTGGTGAAGTTTTGTTTGAGTTCTTGTAGTTTCAGCGGTTGGGTGTTTTCCAGGTCCTCCAGGCTTTTGTCACGTTTTGCCAAGGCTGCTTCGCGCTGCAGACGAAATGTGACGGCGGCGGCTTGTGTCGCAGTCTGGTATTCATCATGAAAACGCTGTTCATTCTTGTCTCGCTGGGCATTGGCCGTGGCCACCGCCTGGTCGCGTTTGCTCGCGCTTTGCGTATGTTGTTGATCCCGTTGCGATTGGACCGCTGCGATCGCGGCGTCCAGTGCAGTCCTGGCGTCGGCGCAGGCTTGCGCAAAAACCGGATAACGCCTGAGCATTTGCCTGCGTGTCAGCGGCATTAACATGAAACGGTAGATCCCGGCCGTACAGACGCCGAGAATACCACTCCCCAGGGTGATCAGCCCAACGACCCAATCCAAGTGGGCCTTCAAAGGCGTTTTGGTAAGCCAGCCCAGCACGAAGAAGAAGGTAGTCATGGCCAGGAGTTGAACCATCAGAAGGACCGGCCAACGCGACAGCTGCGCACACAAAGGGTGGCGGACCGAGGCGTATGATTGTCCGGCCCGCCGCGCCGCCTCGCGGTAGGAATCCAATGGGGTACCTTCCAGTTCGCCCACAAAGGCAGTTGGTACTTCATTCGCATCGCCGCCTTGCCGAAGCATTGCCTCGAGTAGCTCGTCTCTTTTTGCCGTCAGGGTGTGCCACCAGGCATCACACTGTGCTTGCGTCGCAGCCAGTTTCTGCTCCGGAGGTGTTTTTTCGCGCTCGTAAATCAATTGTGCTTGTTTACAAGAGTGCTCCCACTTGACCGTGTTTTCAGAAATAGCTTCGTGTCTTTTGGCCTGCGCACGTTCGGTTAATTTGGCTTGGAGGTACGCCAGGTGGTGTGATTCGGTGTCGTAGGATTGCCGAACTTCATTGATTTGTTGTTGTTGCGCGGTTTCGGTTTGTTCTCGATCACGCTGGTAGTTTTCGGTGAGGCGGTCGGCGTCGGTAGTAAACTGGGTTTGGGTTGATTCTTCGCGCGAGCGAAAACTGGTATTCAGTTGTTGGCTGGACTGCACCTGCTCGCGAACGAGCTGGGTTAGCTGGTCGACGAGTTTCTTTTGAGATTGCGTACTGAAACGCGGTGAGCTCACGACAGCTACCTTGATCGAGGAGATGTGAGTTACTTTGAAGAAAGTCGGTGGTGCAGGTTGCAGGTGGGAGGCAACGTAGTTACAGCAAGTGAAGAGAATCAGCCAATCGTCAATACTCGGTTTCGTCGGAGCAAGCCTTTTCTGCTTGCTCCAGGCTTTCAGCCAGCCGCTGAGTGGCGGCCAGCACCATGCCGATCTGCGGTGGCAATGGATCCAGGTGTTGTTCCTGGAATTGGCGTTGCGTTTGGTCCATCCACACGGTGCGTGTTTCTAGCCAGCGTTCTTTCAGACGGGCAGCGCTCCGCTGAAGTCGTCCCACGCCACTGTTGAGATCGCAAATGTTCATAATCGCCTGACAGGGAAAAGTGGTGATTGAGTTACTGGCCAGCAGACAGTGGTTTTATGTTGGGGGGGGCGAGGTGTGGTCTGGTTTTGTTTTTCGAGAGTTTCCTGTGACAGAAGAGGACGACGAGTCGCGATTGGGAAGCGGGATCGGCTGTGCGTAGTCCTCCAGCGCTCGGATGAGCCGATCCAGGGTCGCCACAGCGTTCGGCAGTTCCATTTCGAGGAAGCCGGACAGCTTGTTTACACGGCCCAGGAACTCCGTACATTCGTGATTTAGAATACGGCGCCAATGCTTGACGGCTTCTACTTTACGTTCGCAGTACCGCAAGCGTTGTTTGCAGTGCGCCAGACGTTTCTTCTGTTCGGTACAGGGGTTTCGTTCATCGGGGCGGATGGCAACCTCGCAGCGCGCCAAATCGGCTCGGGCCTGAACCAGGGCGTCGGACGCGTGACGGACTTGAGCCGGCCAGTATTGCGCGCGATCGTGCTCAATCCACTCCACCGCCTTGCGGGCTTCCAGTACCAGCGATTCCAGCGCGGCCTGCGCGGCTTCGTTGAACTCGAGAATCCCTCCTCGAAACCCTGTCAGCGCGTCAAAAGACGTAATCTGGGCACGCTGTTTCATAATGTTCGGCGGTCATTACGTGTAGGGAAAAGCGACACAACACCAGGGGACGACCCCGTACCAGACACCGGTCATGACTGGAGGTAGTTGTCAATGTGTTCGGCTTTTCGGAGCAAGTAAGGGATGTACTGTTCGCTCGCTTCGGTGAAACGGTGAATGGCCTGCAGGTGCTGCTCAAAATCTTCGCTGAACTTTCTCTGCTCCTGGTCCCGCCATGTTGCTCCGAGTGTATTGAGCTGGTTGGCAACAGAGTTTGAGCGTTCACGAAGTTCGGAGTTGAATTTCTTGAGTGAGCGGGCAAACTGTCTCAGTTCATCCGGGTCGACAATAGCCTGTGGCATGGCACACTTCGTGGAGAGAGAAGGGGTCGGGGGCGACCGAAGTCAGAGGAGATAGACAAGACGAGACAACCGAGCGTGTAGAAACATGCCAGAGCTGAGGACTTGCAGGGCGGAGATGCTGGCACTCTGCCATTTTATGCCCTCTGCGACGGAAGGTAAAGAAACCAGAATCGGCGGCAGGTTGGGACTGGAAAGCGTGCGTCGTTTCCGATTGGCCAAACCGCGATCCAGCCGATCAGGGAGTTACGCAGAGGGTTCGTTCTTCCACAGGATCGCCCCGACGAGACAGGCGATCCCGGCTGCGGCCAGCACGTCACTGGGGAAATGCGCATTCGCCTGAAGACGCTGCAGGCCTGCTGCGATTGCCAGCAGAAGGAATAGCCAGCGACCGCGAGGATACAGGTACGTCAGGCCAATTGCCAATCCGACAGCCGTTGCGGTGTGTCCTGAGGGAAACGATTGGATAGACCGGTCAAAAAGATGTGACCAGTCTCGTTCCGTCCACGCAGGTAGCCAGGCCACGAACGTACCGGCAACATCTGTTTCAGGTTTGATCGCATTGGGGCGCGTTCTGCCGATGGATATCTTCAGCAGGTGTGTGGCCAGCCCACTGCCGTAGGCAGAACAGACGAGACGGAGCCAATGTTGGCGGCGGTGATGATCGAGTAGCCAGATTGCGATGAGCAGTACGGCAACGCCAAATCCATGGGCAAAGACCTCGGACAGTGTGATGAACTTGGCTACATCGCCGGGTAAATGACCGCCTGTCCACCAGCGGTTCATGACGATGTCCAGCGGTAGCACGGCACCAGCCAGGATGAAGCACCCTGCCGCCAATAGCAGCAATCGTTGCGCTCTGCTCAGGGAGCTCACCTGGTCGACAGAGTCCTTTTGAGGGGGGGCTGGCCGGTTTCTGGTCGATCGACTCGTTTTTTTATGACGCCCCAGAATCGCTTCAGAACGCGCTGCTGCCCAGTCAGGGCCAGGATGGGCTTGACCCTGCCAGACTCGCAAGACGCCTGTGGAGTCTTTTCGTTTCCCAGGGATAACACGCGCACAGATTATCGCTTTGTGTGGCCAGCGAAAAGAGCATTTCGCTGGCTTGTGCGACAACTGAGCTTGTCCGTTTGGCGCCGGGATTCTAGACTCCCTCGACGCGTGGCAAGTCGCCGCGTATGGCGGCTAGCGGGCCAGCAGGATTTTACCCCGATCCGGGCCCAGGGGAGGACGCGGATTCGATGGTCAGACAGACATTACTGATCGTGATGACTGCCGGCATCATTCTGTTTTCTAACCTCGGCGCGCCACGCTTGTGGGACCGTGATGAGCCTCGCAATGCCGGTTGTGCCGCAGAGATGACAAGTCGCGGTGATTGGGTGGTGCCGACGTTCAACACAGAGCTGAGGACCCATAAGCCTATCCTGTTGTACTGGTTCATCATGGCGGCCTATGCACTGTTTGGTGTGAACGAGTTCGGTGCTCGTTTTCCATCCGCGTTACTGGCGGTCGGTTCGTGCCTGTTGACCTGGAATATCGGCCGCCGCTTGTTCACGGACCGTGTCGGATTGTGGGCTGCGGTGATTCTGGCGAGTAGCCTGATGTTTGATGTCGCTGGCCGTGCTGCGACCCCGGATTCGGTGTTGATCTTTTTTTCTACACTCTCAATTTATCTATTTGTCCGTGGCACTACAGCTGCAGGACAGGAGGCGGTTTTCAGAGAGCAGAGTTGGTTTCCGCACTCTCAGTGTCTTGTAGTCAGTATGTATGTGGCGATGGGGTTCGCCGTCCTGGCAAAAGGACCGATTGGAATGGTTTTGCCGACGGCCGTCATCGGGATGTACCTGTTAATCGTTCGTCTCAGTCAAACAACGTCGCCGGCCACGATAACACAGCCAGCGGTCAGCAATGCCCGTCCGGTGGCGTCCCAATCAGGCGGGCTCCGAAAATATGTTTCGGCAGCATCGCGAGCAATGATCCGTTGCCTGAGGCCGTTTGCCCCGGTGCACTTTCTGCGCACATGCTGGTCGATGCGTCCTCTGACGGCGATCGGAGTCGTGCTCCTTGTTGCGCTGCCCTGGTACATGCTGGTTGGTTGGCAAACCGATGGCGCCTGGACACGTGGTTTCTTTCTGGAACACAATCTGGGGCGGGCGACCTCGGCGATGGAAGGCCATAGTGGCGGCATCTGGTTCTATCCGGCAACTATCCTGGTTGGTTTTTTTCCCTGGTCGGTATTTGCGGTTCCCGTTTTGTTGAATGTGATTCAGTCTGTCCGCACAACGGGGCCATGGCGAAACGGTTTCGTGTTGATGGCGTGCTGGGTCGGTGTTTATGTCTGCCTGTTTACTGTTGCGCAAACGAAACTACCTAGCTACATCACACCTTGTTACCCCGCACTGGCGTTACTGACCTCCTGTTTCTTTGAGCATTGGCGCAGCAGAGAGTCACAGGTTTCCGCCTACTGGCCTCAAGCCGCTTTTATTTCCTTGGGAGTGGTTGGTGTTGCGATGCTGCTGGCGTTACCAGTTGCCGCTCACTATTTCTTGCCAGGTGAGGAGTGGCTGGCGGCGGTAGGTGGTATTCCATTGCTGGGAGCGGTGTTTGGGTTCTGGTTGAGTCGGCGTGGCCAGGTGCGGGTAGCTCAGTACGCGATGGCGACCACTGCGGTTTGTTTGACAACGGTCTTTTTCGCCTGGGCCACGGTGCGCGTAGACCAGCGTCGCCGGGACCTGGGTTTGCTGTCGATGTTGGCGCGACAGGATCCAGCAAGCGAGCTTGGTGCTTACGGCGTCCTGGAGCCGAGTTGGGTGTTTTACGCGAGACGTCCGGTTGTGGAATTAGCCAAGGAACATCCAGGCTCGCGGTCCATAGGGGCATTTTTGGCTGCCGAGCATCGGTACGTGATCACCACCCGTGACCGCGTTGCTGAAGTCCAGAAGATCGCGCCACGGGTCGCGGTTCTCTATCGATCGCCCTATTTTCTCAAGGGCGAAGAACTGGTTGTGCTGGGGAGTGCGGCGACGGCACCACGATTGCCAGGCTTGGCGCACACGCCAGAGTCGACACGTACGGTGAGGCGTCGCTAATCCCCTGGGTGCTACCGGTTTCGTCGCGGCTCGTGATGACCCTCTCCGGTCGTCGGTAGTGCCGGGCGCGCCGCTTTCTCGTTATCCTTGCCAGCCGGGTGGTGGCGAGTTGTGTTCCTGTGACGGGTGTGTGATAAAGGAGACGCCAGGAGGGCACATTCGGAGGGTTCTGGCAGAGAGCCACATGTGACACCAGCAACGCAGTGCGACCGGTTAGCCTGGCGTGCCGTGTTTTATCGGCCGCCAGCGCGGCGCGAAGTTGCCAGCCGTAGTGCTGTTTCGATGATGTAGTGCTGTTTCGATGATGCAGTTCGTTTGTATTGCAATCTGGGGAAGAACTGATGGAAGATCATGCACCGTTAGGACGTCGCAAGTTACTGGTCGGCGCAGCTGCGATCGCGACCACGGCGCCGTTGGCACATCGCGCGCTGGCGGCTCCCAGTGAAATAGTCAATGTGGCGGTGCTCGGTTGTGGCCGTGGCGCCAGTCTCGCACAATCGTTTGCAAAACTTGCTGATAGTCAGGTGGTGGCAATTTGCGACATCGACCGCGGCCGCGGTGCAGCGCTGTGCGAGAAAATCGAGCAGATTTCCGGGCGCCGACCGGAATATGTCGTCGATTACCGCACCCTGTTGGAGCGTAAAGATATCGATGCTCTGGTGGTGGCAACGCCGGATCACTGGCACGCCCCGGTGACCATTAACGCATGTATTGCTGGTAAGGATGTTTATGTTGAAAAACCGGCGTCCCACAACGTCCGCGAAGGGCGCCTCGCAGTTGAGGCAGCACGCAAATACAAGCGGATTGTCCAACATGGCACGAACCTTCGTGCGGCTCCCCATTATCGAAAGGCCTGGAAGTTGCTCGCCGATGGGGTGATTGGCAAGGTAATGATGGTCAAAGCGATCAACAACCAGCAACGTGGCCGGATGGAGCATCGCCAGGATGAATCGGTACCTGCGGGAGTCGATTACGATCTTTGGATTGGGCCGGCCCCGAAGCTTCCTTTTAACCGGAACCGTTTTCATACAGGCTGGCATTGGCTGTGGGATTATGGAACGGGGGACTTGGGCAATGACGGTGTACACCAGGTCGACCTTGGCCGCTGGGCACTGAACTTGGGAGCTCCCAAAGCAGTCAGCTGCAGTGGTGCGAAGCTCGGTTGGAAAGGTGATGCCCACGAAGTGCCGGATGCGATGGTGGTTACCTGGGAGTATGAAGACCTGCTGTATGTATTTGAGCAGCGCGATTTCACTCCTTACCGGATGCCTGCACACCAGCTGGACAACGATAATATTTTCTATGGTGACGCCGGTTACATGATGGTCGATCGTGATGGGTATCGCGTTTTCCACCGCCGGGGTAAACCAGGGGTGTCGTACCACAAGAAGTGGACGGATGACGGGGCGCACTATCAGAATTTTGTGTCCTGCGTGAAGAGCCGGCGGCAGGAAGAATTGAATGCGGACATTCTCGAAGGGCATTACTCTGCAATGTTGTGCCATCTTGGCAACATTGCCTACCGTACTGGCAAGCGACTGGAGTTTGATGGCGAGACGGAGATGTTCACGAACGACGCGTCGGCGAACGACCTGCTCAGCCGCGAGTACCGCAAAGGCTATGAATTGCCAGCGATTTAGGAGAAAGTGAAGTGCTTGCTTCCTGCTCGGGGGCGCGTCTAGCCGCGTGGTCGCAAGGGAGCCAATGATGCAGACCGACTTGGAGCGGTGCTGCAGACGACGGTCAGCCTGGTTGAGAGCAAGGGTGAGCCAGGCCGGACGTGATACTCCAGATCAGGTCTGAGGAGAAACAGTGATGCGATTTTCATCGTGGTGCAGGCGTCAAGTGCTGGTGCAGGTTTGCGTCGCCCTGATCTGGGCTGGGGCAAACGTCTCTGCTGATGAGATTACCTGGCGGGGGTCCGGTAAGGGGGGCGCGGTAGCGGCAGGACATCCCAATTCTGTCGCCGCAGGTCTCAAGATGCTTGAGGATGGAGGGAATGCTGCAGACGCTGCCACAGCAACACTGCTGGCATTGGCGGTTACGGATTACGGCTTGTTTGCGATGGGTGGCGAAGTCCCGCTGTTGATCTACGATGCCAAACAAAAAGAAGTGAAGGCACTTTGTGGTTTGGGTTCCGCTCCGTTAGACCCACGCGCGATCGAATGGTATTACGAAAACGGCATTCCCGCCAACGGCAGCATGAAATCGGCCCCGGTTCCAGGGGCGATCGATCTTTGTGTCACCGCCTTGCGGCTTTATGGAACCATGTCGTTTACTCAGGTGGTGGCACCGACCCTGAAGTTGCTTGACCAGGGCAAGCCTGACTGGCACCAAAAGCTAGCAGTCACCTTGCGTAAACTTGTTCAAACAGAGCGGGCGACGGTTGGGACACGAGAGGAAAAGCTGATTGCGGCCCGCGACCGATTTTATCAAGGTGACATTGCTGACGAATTGGACCGCTGGTACCGGGATACCGGAGCGTTCTTGCGGAAAAGCGATCTGATGGCACACCGGACACGAGTGGAAGATCCGGTGTCTGTTACGTACCGTGGCTACACCGTTTATAAGTGCGGACCGTGGACGCAAGGACCCTACCTGTGTCAGACACTGAAATTGCTGGAAGCATATCCATTAAAGCGGTTTGGACACTTGTCTTCTGCCTATGTGCACACCGTAACGGAAGCGATGAAGCTGGCGCTGGCTGATCGGGACGAGTATTATGGTGATCCGCGATTTGTCGATGTTCCGATGCAGGCATTGCTCTCGGAAGAGTACGCTAAAGTGCGCCGTACCCTCATCGATGGGAAGAACGCGTCACATCAAAGGCGTCCTGGAGATCCGGTAGGACTCCGTGCGTTGTCGAGTGAGAAACGTGAACAGGATGAACAAACGGACATTCCGGTTCAAGACACCACCACCTGCGTCGTCGCGGATCGCTGGGGAAATGTGGTGGCCGCCACACCGAGTTGTAATCTGGTCGGCAATCAACCAGGCCCATCAGGGATCACGCAGGGTAACCGAGTGCGCAGTCTAAATACCACGAAAGGGCATCCAAACCGGATTCAGGCAGGCAAGCGACCTCGGATTACGCTGACTCCGACGTTGGTGACACGGGATGGGAAACCGGTGTTGGCGATCAGTGTTGCGGGTGGTGATTTACAGGATCAGACCACACTGAATATTCTTTTGAACCACGTTGAGTTTGGCATGCTTCCGGAGCAAGCGGTCACGGCTTCCAGGTTTAATACCTCCCACCACCAGAATTCTTTCAATCCAGTTCCGGATCGGCGTCAGGCCTTTGTCGGTGCCGGTACATTGCGCGTTAACGACACGATCTCTGCAGAAGTACGAGAGGAATTAAGTCAACGCGGGCATCGTATGAGTACCACTTCCGGACCTATCGCGAATCCGGTGATGATCTACGTGGATCCCGAAACACGAGTACTTCATGCTGCGGGTGATCCGCAGGCGGGACGTCATGCGGCCGCCTTGCCCTGATCCGAGGAAGGGCAAGCGACCAGGCGTGTGGGGGCGATACTTCGCGGGCGTGGTTTGTTGCAGAGTGCGGATAGGACTGTGCACAACGGCTTGCAAATCAGGTGAATCGTATGTTTGAACGTCGGTCTCTGAAACTTCCGATTGCGCTCGGCGTTTCAATGATCGTGATGCTCGTCGCGTTGATTGTCGGCTGGGTGCTGTTAACGGTCTTTGGCGCTTTACGTGAAAGTGATCGAGCGCCGCTTTACTGGACCTTGTTGAGTGTCGGTTCTTCTGTATTGGCAGCCGTGCTGGTGGGTGTTGTGATGTACTTGACGCTCTCCATCAAGGCGATCAATTTGAACCGGCGACAATCGAATTTTATCGATAGCGTGACCCACGAACTGAAATCACCAATCGCCTCACTGAAACTCTATTTGCAGACATTGAGTTTACGTCAAATTGACGAGGTTGAGCGTCGCAACTTTCATCGATTCATGCTGGATGATGTCGAGCGGTTGGACCATTTGATTAACCATTTGTTGGATGCTGGCAGCGTGGAACGATCGGCACCGGAGCTGGACGTTGAGGAAGTAGACCTGGCCGCGGTGTTAGACGCTTGTGCAGACTCAGTGTGCCTGCGTTATCGTGTTGAGCCGGCAGTGGTATCGAGAGAAATTTCACCGTGCTGGGTGGCTGCACGGCGCGTTGATGTCGACATGGTGTTCCGTAACCTGATTGAAAATGCAGTGAAATATGCAGGCGATCCTCCTCAGGTCCACTTGCATGCCGAATGCATCGGTCGGACCGTTGTCGTGCGCGTGTCTGACAATGGTCCAGGCATCCCTCGTTCGCAAAGAGCCCGGATCTTTACACGCTTTGTACGTCTGGGCCAGGAGCTTGAGCGGGACACCACGGGGACTGGACTGGGGCTCTATATTGTACGGACGTTGTTGCAGCGCTGGCGTGGACGGGTGCGCGTCTACGATCAAGAAAGAGGATCCGGTACGGTATTTGAGGTCCATTTGCCCGCCACCTTTCAAGCCCCTGGCCGTCGTGATGCTCCTGACGTGATAGATCACTCCGACGAGGAAGTAATTGAGGCATGAGCACACGGTCGCACATTCTCGTGGTTGAAGACGAAGAGCACCTCGCGATTGGCATCAAGTTCAATCTTGAGGCGGAGGGCTACCTGGTCACCACGCTGAATGAAGGTGCGGGCGTACTGCAGGTGATTCAAGACAGTGAAACGGCCGTCGATCTGGTGATCCTGGATATCATGTTGCCGGGCATGAGCGGCTACACGATTTGCCAGATGGTCCGAGAGGCTGGCTATGATACGCCAATTCTCCTGCTCAGTGCGCGGACCTTACCCGAAGATCGGGCTCGCGGATTTGATGTGGGGGCCAATCAGTATCTCACCAAGCCATTTGATTTGGACGAGCTGCTTAGCCGCACCAAGAATCTCTTGAAACTTCCCTATCGGTCGGCGCCGTCACCCATTTCGCTGCAACAGGCAAAATTTGGTCAGACCGAAGTTAATTTTGAAACCTACGAAGCAACCGTTGACGGACTTCAAGTTCGTTTGACCAAGCAGGAGATCAAGCTGCTGAAGTATTTTGTGGAAAACGAGGGTCGTGTTATTCCACGCTCAGAGCTATTGGAGAAGATTTGGGGCTTGCCTGGTCACATTAACACACGTGCGCCAGATCAGTTTATTCGCAGATTACGCAAGACGTTCGAGCCGGACCCGGCGCAGCCAAAATACTTTCTCACAATTCGGGACGCCGGTTACCGTTTCGTTTCCGACACAGAGACATCGTGAAAGACGGCGGTGGTGAGGGTGACTCGTTTTCCACTCTGCCGGCGGCGAGCCCGGGTTATTCGGGTTCGCGCCGTTTCCGGATCCAGTCGGTGTGGAATGTTCCTTCGCGGTCCGTGCGTTTGTAGGTGTGGGCACCGAAGTAATCGCGTTGGGCTTGGAGCAGGTTGGCGGGTAGGCGCTCTGCGCGATAACTGTCGTAGTAAGACAACGCTGCGCTGAATGCCGGGACCGGTAGACCTCTTTCGGTCGCGGCAGACACGACTTGACGCCAACTGGGCTGTGCCTGGTGGACGACGTCCGTGAAGTACGGAAACAGGAGCAGGTTTTCGAGATCACTTTGTGTATCGAAAGCTTCCTTGATACGGTCCAGGAATTGGGCGCGAATAATGCAGCCGCCACGCCATAGTAGCGCACAGTCCCCGTAATTCAGTGGCCAGTCATATTCCCGCGCAGCAGCTTGCAGCTGCACAAATCCCTGCGCGTAACTGCAGATTTTTGAAGCGTACAGCGCTTGTCGAATTGCTTCGATCCATGCTTCCCGATCGGCGGTTTCGATTGCGGCGGGCAGTTGGTCGGGGCCGGCGAGTAGCTGGCTGGCACGCTGTCGTGCCTCTTTTTGCGCGGACAGGCTGCGAGCGTAAACGGCCGTTGTGACGAGGGTGCTGGGAACCCCCAGGTCAAGGGCCAGCTGGCTCATCCATTTACCAGTCCCTTTGGCGCCGGCTGCGTCCAGAATCCGGTCGATCAAGTCACCGTCACCTTCGGGATCGCGAACACTGAATATGTCACGGGTGATTTCGATCAGGTAACTCTGGAGTTCACCCTGGTTCCAGGTGGCGAACACGTCGTAGATTTCGTCATTCGTCAGGCCGACCGCATGCTGCAACATCAGGTAAGCTTCGCAGATCAACTGCATGTCGCCATATTCGATCCCATTGTGCACCATTTTGACGTAGTGTCCGGCGCCACGCGGTCCCACCCATTCGCAGCAGGGAATGTCCTCTGTAGGCCCTACTTTGGCGGCAATGGCCTGAAATAGCTCTTTGACCAGTGGCCAGGCATCAGTGCTACCACCGGGCATCATGCTGGGGCCGAAACGCGCCCCTTCTTCACCTCCGGATACACCGGTACCCACGTAGAGCAACCCTTTGGACTCTACCAGTCGTGTGCGGCGTTCGGTATCACGAAAATGGGTGTTACCACCATCGATGATCACGTCACCGGCCTCAAGCACGTTCAACAACTGTTCGATCACCGCATCCGTTGGCGATAGTTCCGGGTAGAGCTGGTCGGAAAACGCCGGAACGGCGTCTCCCGACTTGATCATCAGCATGATCTTGCGAGGCCGTTTCAGTTGGGCCGCTAGAGCCTCCAACGTATCGACACCCACAATCTGGCGACCCTCGGCTTGCGGTTGTGCGAGGAATTCATCCGTCTTGCTCTTTGTCCGGTTATACACAGCAACGCGGTAGCCGTGATCTTCCATATTGAGTACGAGGTTTTGACCCATGACGGCCAAACCCATGAGCCCGATGTCACACTCCTGAGTCATTGGATTCTCTTTGATGGTTGCGAGTCGTTGGTGATGTAAGAAACCCTAGGATACGACGGGCCACGGTGGCTGGTCGGGAAGCGTGGCGTCGAACTCCTTCAATAGAACCGCCTGGTAGTTTCCAGCAAAGGTACCATTCAAGAAATGTTCGATGCCTTCCTCAAGAAGCCGTTTCCAACTGGCTTCCTCGGCGGCAGGATTGATTGGAAAGAACAGGCATTGATTGGCTGCGGCCGCACGATAGTCGCCCGGTGCATCTCCGATCATCAGCACACGGTTTGGGTCGTATTTTGCTGCGTTGGCCAAGGTCTGCTTTTTCGTCCCGGTTTCCTGGCCACAAATTGCTTGCACGAAGGTGTCGATGCCGTGTTCGGACCATTCGGCCCGTAATGCCTCATTCGGGGTTGCTGAGCAGACGATTTGATCTGCCTGGGAACTTAGTTTCTCAAGGCACTCGCGGACCCCTGGGAACGGAGGCACACCGCGTACGATTTGCGCTACCGTTTCATTGACTTTTTCGGACCAGGCCAAGGCCTGCTGCAGGGCGGGGTCGTTGGTCTCCTGGACGCGTGTCGCCAATGCAGGATTTCCTAGTTTGCTTTCGGTTTCGATCCAGTTGATGAGTGCTGCAGGGATTGTGATCTCGATGTTGCGATCGATCACCGCGGGACGTTTTTGCAGCCACTGAAGCGTTTCTACAAGGGCAGGAAATCGGTTGATACCCCGGCTTTTGGAATACAGATTGACGAATTCGGCGGCCTCTCGTGCATATTTGCTGACCGCTTGCAGGTTATAGGAATTAATGGTGTGCGGAATGAAGCACTCTTTGTGTTTCAACTCCATGGTGTCGAATGCGCAGCCGTCTGAATCGATGGCGACCAGGAAGTCATGTTGCCGGACGATCTCAAACATGGTGTGGTCCATTCACAGACGAAAAAGTAAAACAGGATGTTGCAGGCCGCCAGGTAGTCGCTCGTCAATGCCGGTCGGCTTGGGGGCTATAAGGTTGCAGAACCTGGTTGGCGTACCTGGGTTCAAATTGAGTCAACCGTTGGCGGCCACCGACCATGGGGAGGCTGAGCATACCTTCGCCAACGAGGGGTTGCGCGTAACGCAGGAAATGGTCTGTAACGTCGCAGCCCGAATCGGCGATCCAACTAGCTGGAAAGCTGCGTTCGCTATTGGCGACGTCAGCCAGCGGTACTTTGTCGTAGCGTACTCCGTATACTTCGCCAGGTTCTCGCAAGAGGGTTGCCATGTGGCCCGAGTCTCCCGCTGCCGCCAAGTGTGCCGCGGTTTGTCCAGCTCGATAAGCTTCGTCGAGGTCGACGGTGGACGCGTATGCCATTGAGTGCCGTTGGTCCGTTCCGGGGACGTTCCCGCGTGCGGAACCGCGGGTAGCCAGCCCCTGCTCATTCAAGTAGTTGACGACACGCTGCGCCACCGTGATCTCGCTGGAACTGAACTGGGTGTGGCCAAACGAGTCCTTGCGTTCACCGATTTGCCCGACATCGAAGCCTTCACTAATGACGACGACACAACGGCCATCTCGACGCAGTTGATCGTTGACATTGTCGGCAAGTTGTTCCAGTGAGCAGGGGCTCTCGGCCAGATAAATCTGCAGCGGCATTTCGCGATTCGGGTCGGCCAGACGGGCCGCCGCGGGGATGAAACCGATGCGCCGTCCCATCGCCTGTAACACCAGAACCGGATCGGCCGGACTGGACCCCAGGTTCTCCTGGTTTGCGTTTTGCACCGCATGCATCCAGTATTTCGCCGTAGATCCATAACCTGGCGTGTGGTCGATCAGCTTGAATTCGCTGTCACCTACATCGTTGTCAATTGTCTTGGGACCGCCAATTCCGACCAAGGGTAACCCACGTTGCTCTGCCAGTTGAGCGATCTTGTTGGCCGTATCCATCGAATCGTTGCCACCGATGTAGATGAAGTAGCCAACCTCGTGGGCGCGAAATACATCGAGGCAGCGGTCGAAGTCTTCTTGTTGATCAGGTTTGAGCTTGTAGCGACAGGTGCCAATTGATCCGGCGGCCGGTGTGTAACGCAGCAGCGAAATTTCTTCGGCACTTTGTCCGGAGAGATCCAGTAGCTCTTCTTTGAGCACCCCTTCAATACCGTGGCGGGCGCCGTAGACCGTGCCGATCGCGTCCAGTCCCTGGCACGTCTCAATGATGCCTCGTAGCGTGTTATTGATAACGGGACTGGGGCCGCCGCTTTGGGCCACAACGAGGTTCTTTGCTGGAGGCATCGATCGCCAGGAAATTAACGGGTTAGAGATACGCCGGAAATGGCAGCAGGAATTTTAGCGACGCTCTGGGACGTCTTCAATGCAGGCCCCGCTGGTCAGCGTGGCGTTTCTTTGCGAGTTGGCGACTGAATGGGGGTGAGTGATGCCGGATGTGATCAGTGTGAGGTTGCCGTGGTTTCTTCTGAGTCCTGGTACAAGCCCTGTGTTTCGATGTACTTTTCCACCGCGCGGGGCAGACGAAAACGCACGCTTTGGCGGGCGGCGATACGCTTTCGCAGATTGGTGCTGCTCAACTCGATTAATGGCATTTCGACCTGAGATCGGCGCATTTCGGCAATCTGGTGGGGTTGAGCGATATTTTCCAGAGGAGTGAAATCAATCTCAGCTGAACCGGCTCGACGAACGGTGATGGGCAATGCCAGTTCACAGATGCGCTGTGGCTCCCGCCAGTGAGGTAAATCGCGAAGCGAATCGGCGCCCATCAAGAAAAACAACTCGCAATCCGGGTGCGCCTCGTGAATCGCGTGCAGTGTTTCCCAGGTATAGCTCACGCCACCGCGATCCAGTTCCAGCGTGGAGACCGTGAGCTGGCGATGGCCACTGACGGCCAGTTGCAGCATTTCGACACGTTGGCTTGCCGAGGTGAGAGCGTGTTGCTGCTTGTGAGGTGGTATCAGGGCTGGTACGAACCAGACTTCGTCCAATGCACATTGCTCGAGACAAGTTTCGGCCAGTAGGAGATGTCCGAGGTGGACTGGATCAAATGTACCGCCAAAGATGCCCCGTCGCATGACGATCTCGTGTGTGCTGGCGAGAGTCGTTGTTGGGCAATCCAAAAACGTTCTCGTGGGAAGCAGATGACACCGCTGTCGCTATTTCGTTTTGCAGGTGCGTCCAGGTTCTTAGTAGGGCCAGACTGCTTTACGTGTTGATTGCCTTCTGCGCTGCGTCAACCACAGCCTGAACGGTGATTCCGAAATGGGCATACAATTCCTCAGCCTTGCCTGACGCGCCGAATGAGTTCATGCCGACGAACAGGCCTTTTCCTCCCAAGTAACGATCCCAACCTTGCTGTATCCCGGCTTCGACTGCCACCCGTGCCGTTACCGAACCGGGCAACACGGATTCGCGATAGGCCGAATCTTGTTCTTCAAAAAGTTCCCAGCAAGGCAAGCTGACAACCCGCGCTGCGATTCCTGCGTTGGCGAGTTCGCGTTGCGCTTCGACACAGAGCGACAGTTCGCTGCCAGTACCGATGAGAAGTACTTGCGGCTGGGATTCCGGCGCATCGATCAAGACGTAACCTCCCCGGGCCACGCCGCTGGCGGGGGACATTTGACTGCGGTCGAGCGTCGGGACAGCCTGACGCGTGAGCACCAGTGCGGCTGGGCGTTCGTTTTGCCCGAGCAGGACGCGGTAGGCCTCGGCGACTTCATTCGCATCACCGGGGCGCATGACGAACAGGCCGGGAATGGCGCGGCAGGCAGCCAGGTGCTCCACCGGCTGATGCGTCGGACCGTCTTCTCCCAGGCCAATCGAGTCGTGTGTGAGAATGTAGATCACACTCTGGTGCATCATGCTGGCAAGCCGCATTGCGGGCCGCATGTAATCGGTGAAAGAGAAAAAGGTCCCCGTGTAAGGTCGCAACTGGCACAGTGACATGCCGTTGCATGCCGCGGCCATCGCATGTTCCCGCACGCCGAAGTGGAAGTTGCGGCCACCAAAATCTGTAGCAGAGAAGTCGCCGTCCCCGTCTCCCGACAGGTGGGTGTTATTGGATGGAGCGAGGTCGGCTGAGCCTCCCAATAGCCAGGGAATTTTCGCCGCGATCTGGTTGAGCACCCGACCAGAGGAGGCACGCGTCGCCAGGCCTTTTTCGTCTGGTTCGAAGCCGGTGATGTCGTGATCCCAGTCATCCGGTAGTTGACCATTCCACATGGTCTTTAGTTGGTTCGCGGCGTCCGTGTGGCTACTTTCGTAGTCCTGGAAACGGTGTTCCCAGTCTTGCCGGGCGGCACTTCCACGGGCCCCCAATTCCTGGCTGAAATGCTCACGTACACCAGGGGGCACAAAGAATGGATCGGATTGGGGCCAATCGTATACCTGTTTGGTGAGCTCAATCTCTTCGGCACCGAGTGGGGAGCCGTGGGCGCCGGCCGTACCGGCTTTGTTGGGGGAGCCCCAGGCTATCACGCTGCGTACCACAACCAGTGTGGGTCGATCTTCGGTGGCGTGGAATGTGTCGATTGCCCGCTTGAGACTATTTACATCGTTGGCATCTTCAACGATTACCGTGTTCCAACCCAGAGCACGGAAGCGTTCGGGTACATCTTCACTAAACGCTAAATCGGTATCGCCCTCGATCGTGATGCGATTGTCGTCGTAAAACCAGCAGAGGTTAGATAGCTTCAGATGCCCAGCCAGAGAGGCCGCCTCCGCGCCGATCCCCTCCATGATGTCTCCGTCAGATGCCAGCACATACACATTAAAGTCGAAGAGGTCGAAGTCGGGTCGTGCGTAACGCGCAGTCAGCCATTTGGATGAGATTGCCATGCCGACGCTGTTGGCGATTCCCTGTCCGAGAGGGCCTGTTGTTGTTTCAATTCCGGCTATTTCTCCCCATTCGGGATGTCCAGCACAGGGGGTGCCAAGTTGGCGGAAATTGCGCAAGTCATCGAGCGAAACAGCAGGTTGGGTACCTGCAGAGCTGTCTGCTGAGGGCTGTTGAATGTTGGCCAGATGCATCATCGAATACAGCAGCATCGATGCGTGGCCGCACGACAGCACGAAACGGTCGCGGACTGGCCAGGAAGGATCTGCGGGATCGAATTTGAGTGCGTGATTCCAAATGGCGTATGCCACGGGAGCCAAGGCCATGGGGGTTCCTGGGTGCCCCGAGTTGGCGGCCTGGACCCCGTCCATGGAAAGAGTACGGATGGTGTTGATACTGAGTTGAGCTAGATCTGAGGAAGAAGTTGACATCGTGATTATCTGTATCTGTTTTTCTTGGCCTGGTGATTTCAGAGCATCAGTTTACCTTGCTCTTGCCATGGCGGCATAGTGGACTCTTCGGGGCGGGTTGCTCACGACCCGGTGAAGGCGCGTCTGCCGAAGTCGGGAGCTCAGGCGTTCAATGCCTGATCAAGGTCGGCACGCAGGTCTTCCAGGTCTTCCAGTCCCACTGAGAGCCGAATCAGACTATCCGTGATGCCATGTGCTGCTCGATCACTGGGGTCATAACTCGCGTGGGACATTGTCGCCGGTTGTTCGATCAGAGATTCTACCGCTCCCAGACTGACTGCCAGCTGGAAGAGTTGGGTCGCCTCGGCGACCTGTTTTGTCTTGGCGAGGTCACCGGCGATTTCAAAGGTGAGCATGGCGCCGAAGCCCCCCTGCATTTGATTCTTGGCTAAAGCGTGCCCCGGGTGTTCCGGGAGGCCGGGGTACAACACCCGTTTGACGCGTGCATCGCGGTTTAGCCATTGGGCTAATTGCTGGGCAGTTTTGCACTGTTCATGTACACGCAATTCCAGTGTTTTCAGGCCGCGACTTAGCAGAAATGATTCCAGCGGGCTCAAGACGGCTCCGCAAGCGTTTTGCAGGAAATAGAGTTGCTCATGAAGTTTCTGGCCGCCGGCAACAAGGACACCCGCCAATAGATCGCTATGCCCTCCCAGGTACTTGGTTGCGGAGTGCATTACCAAGTCGGCCCCTGCCTCCAGCGGGCGCGTGAGCGCCGGAGTCGCGAACGTATTGTCGACTGCCAGCAGGGCTCCGTGGCGATGGGCAAGTTCCGCACAAGCGGCGATGTCGGTGATTGACATCAGGGGGTTGCCCGGCGTTTCGATCCAGACCAGACGCGTATTGGGTTTGAAGGCTTGCTCAAGCATTTCCAGCTGCGTACTATCTGCCAGCGAAACGTCCACGCCACTCGAGCGTATAACGTGTTGCAGGAGTCGATAGGTGCCCCCGTAAATGTCGGTACCTGCCAGCAGGTGGTCGCCTTCTTTGAGGAGCATGGTAGCGCAGTGGGTTGCCGCCATGCCTGAAGTAAACGCCAGGGCTCCTGCTCCACCCTCGAGTGAAGCCAGGGTCTGCTCGACATTCTGGCGCGTTGGGTTCCCGCTTCGCGAGTAATCAAAATTGCCCCATTCGCCGGCGCCTGGCTGCACGAATGTGCTGGCGAAATGCACCGGAGGTACGACCGCTCCAGTTTCCGGATCTTTTTGGTTTCCGACGTGGATGGCGCGTGTGCGGAACTTCATGCGTTGAACGCTTGTGTCAGGTCTTGAATCAGGTCATCGGAATTCTCAATGCCGCAAGAGAGGCGGATCATATTGTCCGGGATTCCAAATTGTCGACGTTCCTGGGGAGTACATTCGTAATAACTCATGACCAGCGGTTGTTCGATCAGAGACTCAACACCGCCCAGGCTTGGTGCAATTCGTGGGACCGTCACGGCATCGACAATCCTGGCAGTTTCTTTCCAGTCGGCCTGTTTGACAAGAAACGTGACTAGCCCTCCAAAGCCGCGCATCGTGTTGTTGGCGATGGTGTGGTCTCGATGTGAGGGCAGCCCTGGGTAATAGACCTTTTCGACCCGTGGATGTGCGGCCAGGAATTCTGCCACGGCTTGTCCATTCTGGTTGTGCCGCTCCATCCGCAAGGCAAATGTCTTCAGGCCACGTTGCAGCAAATAGATGTTGTGTGCGGAGTTGACGGCTCCCATGATGCCACGCAGGTTGCGAATGGAATCAAGCTGCTCGTGTGAACCGACAATCACGCCTGCCAGCAAATCGTTGTGTCCAGCCAGGTATTTTGTCACCGAATGGAGGACGTAATCAACGCCGTAAGTCAAAGGTCGCACGTTGTACGGCGTAGCGAGAGTTGCGTCGATCAGTGTTTCCACTTTGTGGCGTTTGCCGATTGCCGCAAAACGTTCCAGGTCGACGATGCTCAAGTGCGGGTTGGTCGGTGACTCACTTACCAGTAAACGCGTATTGGGCGTGATGGCAGCTTCCATCGCATCGTAGTCACAGGCCGGAACCTGGCGGGTGACGACACCAAATCGGGCAAGGTGCTTGGAGCAGAATTCGCGACTGCGGTGATAACATTCATCGAAAAACACGACCTCATCACCGGCATTCAATTTACTCATGAACAGCCCGACAATGGCCGCCATTCCACTCGCAAACAGGATCGCCTCCTCGCCGCCTTCCAGAGAAGCTAGTTTTTCCTCGACGATTTTTTCACCGGGATTGCCGTAACGCCCGTATTCTTCACGCGGTTGTTTTTGTTCGATGTAATCGATGACCGACTGGGTGTTGTCAAACGTAAACGTTGAAGCGCACACAATTGGATCGGTGATCGAATCAGCGAGTTTCTGGCGTGCCTCGCCAGCGTGAACCGCCAACGTCGAGTTTGCACTGTCGTCCGGCCTGGCGTCAATTAGCGAATCTCGGTTCATTTCAGACTCCACGTGGACAGGCGGACGGAACACGCGAAGCTACGAAAAAACGCCGCGTTACCGACCGGTGTGTCGGAATGACGCGGCGTTTGATTCTTGAAACCTGTGTATCAACCACGACCGTACGGTAAAACGCTGTTCGGTGCGATTGATGGCTCTTTAGCAGTTGACAGGCTGCAAGCGGCCGCAAATCCCTAACGACTCCATACTAGACGGAGCTTCGATGCATGGCAACCCGCCAGGTACCCGGCCATCATCTTTCCAGAATAACGATGGCCTTCCAGGCGTCAGGGTTTTCCGAAACAGTACAAGTGACCGTTGGTGCGGAGATAGATCTGTCCGTCGACCAGTGCCGGCGTGCCGTAAACTTCCTCTTGCAGGTCGACGTGGTGCAGGATCTGGCAGTTGCGGTCCGCGGACACCACGGTCAGGCCGCCACGCTGGTCGACCAGGTAGATCTTTCCGTCGCCTGTCACGGGAGAGCTGTAGTAAGGCCCGTTTGCCTCGAGTCGGCGGTTTCTGACCCGTTTGCCAGAGGCGGAGTCCAGGCAGCTCAGAATTCCACCGTCCTTGATGGTGAAGACGCAGTTGTTGATTTCCAGAGGGCTGGCGCAAAAAGGCACAAAACGACGGTATTCCCAGGCAACATGTGTGTCGGTGACGTCGCCCCGGCCACCGGGGCGGATTTTCAAGACCTTGTTTTCCGCGCGATCAAATAATCTGCGAAAATATTCATACTCGACTTTGGTGATGGTTCCCGTTTTGTCGCGGTCTACCTGGGAGAACCGAGGCAGCAACGGACTTGTTTCTTCTAATTCGGATTCTTCCAGGACTCCGTTGCCATTGGCGTCGCGCAGAGGCGCAACGTCATCGAATGGTTGGACAGAAATTCTTCCTTCCAGGTCGCCACCTCCTGCCCAGCCGGCGACGACAAGGTGATTGTCAGCACTCACGACCGGTGTCATGCAGACGGCGCGGGAAATGCCACGCACAGTCCAGGATTCTTTGCCGGTTTTGAGATCGTAGCCGACGACACGCATCGTGGCCGCGATCACGATCTGTTGGCGGCCCTCTGTTTCCCAGAGCACAGGACTGCAGTAATTGCGGGGGAATTCGCTGCGATCTGTTTTCCAGACCGTTTTGCCGGTTTGCTTGTCGACCGCCAGTAGAAATGAGTCGGTGTCATGGTCTTGGCAGAGTATGACCATGTTGCCAACGATAATGGGTGAGGTCCCTGAACCGAAGTCATTGTTGAATGGGCCCATCACGCGCTTCCAGAGCAACGCGCCGTCCAGGTCGTAGCAGTACATGCCACTGGAACCGAAAAAACTGACGACGCGTTCGCCGTCCGTTACGGGGGTACACTGAGCGTGGCTGCCGATACGGTGGATTTGCTCGAGTTTCTGCGCCGCTGCCTTAGCCTCCCAGAGGACTTCTCCGGACTTGCGATCCAGTCCGATGGTCACGAGTTCCTCACCTTTGACGGCGGCCAGAAAAATTCGTTTGTCGGTAAGTACGGGTGACGCGTGACCCGGCGGCAGCGGGACTTTCCAGAGCACGTTCTGGTTGGGGCCCACCTGAGTTGGCAGCGGCAGGTCGGATGCGTAGTGTCCCGCGCCTCCGATGCCACGGAACTGCGGCCAGGAGTCCGCCTGCACGGAACTGCGCGAGAGGAGGCAAATCATCAGGCATCCGGAAAGGAAGCGGATCGGGGCCATGCGTCGTACTCCGTCAGAGGTCTCTAAAGAGTGGAAGTGGTCCAGCTTGCCAACCGCAGTCGGGTCAGCGTAGTGCGAATGAGATCCAATTTCCAGGCCCGGGCTTACCGGGATCGACTGCGTTCGTCTAGAGCTGGCTCATGCGGGCCAGGCGATCGAGCAGGTCCTGCGCGGACCCATTGTCGATCGCCTGTTCGGCGAGTCGGGCAGCCTGCTCGAGGTTGTCGGAGGTCCGTGTTGTCCAAATTGCGGTGGCGGCATTCATCACCGTAATTTGACGCGCCGGTCCGGCGTCCCCCTGGAGGACCGAACGGATGATTGCAGCGCTACTTTCAGGATTGTCAGCTTGGATCGCTTCGAGGTCCTGTAACTGGAATCCAAAATCTTGTGGATTCCACGTCTGTTCCTGCTGGTTGGCACCTTCCACCAGGGTGACGTGGGTTGGCGCGGCCAGGGTAACTTCGTCCAGCCCATCCGCACCACAAACGACGACTGCTCTCTGTGTTCCCAGCTTGGAGAGCGCAGCGGCTAACAGTGAACGGAGTTCGCCACGCCCCACTCCCAGCAGCTGGAAGCCCGCGCTGGCTGGGTTGGAAAGCGGCCCCAGCAAATTGAAGATCGTTGGGACAGCCAGTTTGCGTCGTACCACGGCGACGTGTTTCATCGCTGGGTGGAGTTGCGGAGCAAAGCAGAACCCGATTCCGACCTCTTCGAGACAGCGTTCCACCGAGGAAACAGGCGCTTCGACATTGACGCCCAGGGCAGACAGAACATCCGCAGAACCGGTTTGACTGCTGATTTTGCGATTCCCATGCTTGGCGACCGGCACGCCAGCGGCGGCGGTCACCAGGGCAGCAGCCGTACTGATGTTAAAGGTTCCCGAGCCATCTCCGCCCGTTCCACAAGTATCAACCAGATTTTCACGTTCCGAGCGAATCGGAGTCATGTGTTTCCGCATGGCACTGGCGGCACCAGCTACCTCGGCGACCGTTTCGCCTTTCGCACGTAACGCGGTGAGCAGCAGGCCGATTTCCTCATCGGGCCACTCCCCTCGCATGATCGCGTCAATGACGTCCGCCATTTCCTCTTGTGCCAGATCGTCACCAGCGGAAACACGTCCCAGTAGTGTGTGGTTCACGGTGCTCGTTCTCCAGGCAAGTATGCGGAACTGTGGTTTAAGTCCTGTTAGTTTGCGTTCTGTTGGTTTACACGCTGGAACGCTGGGCTTGGGCCAGCGTTTGACCGGCACGCACGGGTTACGCAAATAACAGGTCCGTGATGTTACGCTGGATGCAGTGATGGGAAAAGGCAGCACACCACGTTCTGTTTTCTGGTCCAGGAAGACAACGTCCGGGGCAATTGGAGTGACCAGACAACACCCGTTCAGATCGCTTCGTTGCCTCGCTCCCCAGTACGAATACGGATACAGTCATCGAGTGGTAGCACGAAAATTTTACCGTCGCCGATCTCGCCCTTTTCTCCAGTTCTGCCGCCCTTCAGGATGGCGTCAATCGTCGGTTCAACGAATTCTTCGTTTACGGCAATCTGTAACTGAACCTTGCGCCGTAAATTGATCGTGACTTCCGTCCCGCGATAAATCTCTGTCTGCCCTTTCTGGCGGCCGAATCCCTGGCAGTCCATCACGGTCAGACGCACCACTTCTACCTCGGTCAAAGCTTCCTTGACCGCCTCGAGCTTCGTAGGTTGGATGATGGCGACGATCAATTTCATGGTTTCGATCTCCCGCTTCGAGCGCCTGAATTTATCCCGGGTGGAAAGACCTCACAAGAGGACCGGAACTTCAGACTGGGGGAATAGAGAGTCGCAACGCGGTGGGCGGCTTCGAGAGAACAGTTCTGCACAGAGACGATGACGCTGGTATCCCAAATCCAGCACGACCTTTTGTCGCTAGTGGAAAACAGAAAGAATACCCCAGCTCGAACAGGTGAGGCGGACACCCGTTCGAGCTTTGGTGGGGTACACTTTTGGCTCCGAAGGAGCCGCCAGTCAGCACGTAGGATTTAGCGTATCAGGCATGTATATCGAGTGGCCGCTGGCCCCGCGCACGCGACGACCACAGCAGGCGCACTCGCTTTCGACCGCTCGAGGCCAGGGAGGCGTTGACTGCAATCATCTGATCCAATCATGAATGTCGCTAGAATGACAGCAAATACTGTGCCAGCAGAGGCAAGGGTAGGAGGTTTACCGTTCTGTACCGATGTTCTCTGCCCTATTTTGCTGTCTAGTGCAACGGTATCACCTGTTGGCGGATTCTGTTTCCGGACCAGCTGGTTGGCAGCATTGCATGCATGGCGGGCAGTTGGGGCCGCGCGGTTAGGCAACTCCAGGTGCGGCACGTTCGAAACGGACGTGTGCCACACCCTTCTCTGCCCGCGGAAGTGCGGTGGTTTTCCTGTTTTGTGGCCGGCCGGCGTCCCCTGGACCTGGCAGGCGGCTACCAATTGCCTGCCCTGGCGGAGGGCGTTAAGGTGGGGAGTCGATGTGCGGGGCTCCGCGGCCGCCCGGTCAAGCATGCCCGGGTGTGGCTGAGGTCAGACTGGCCAGCGGACGTTTTGTATTCACTCTGTTGAAAGACGCGGCGGGTTACCTCTAATGAGAGAGATCATTCGCAAACTTTGCCAGCTGAAGTCTGGCCAGGATGTGGTTGCTTACTGTCGCCTGGTGGAGACGCGTGGCTCAACCCCGCAAAAAGCGGGTGCCATGATGTTGGTGTATCCCGACGGAGAGCAAGAGGGGACCCTCGGGGGCGGTTGCGTTGAGGCGGAAGTGAAACGCCGCGCTCTGGCAGTACTCGGCAGTGGCGTCTCGGAGGTCCAGTCGTTTCAGCTGGATAGTGATTACGGCTGGGATGATGGTCTCATCTGTGGCGGCCGTATGCAGGTGCTTATCGAGCCACTTGGCGGTGAGTTGGAGTCGTACTTTGCTTGTTTAGGGGACTTGATGGAGCAGGGTGTCGGATTCACCGAAGTGGTTGTGTTTGATGCCAGATCAAGTGGCCTGCATTGTCCCCAGAGCTATCTGTTCGATGCGCAGGAGAATTTGCGGGCCACACTTCATGCGGAGACAAGTCGGACTATTCCCGCGGGGATTGCCCAGCAGCTCCGCGCACTCAACCAGCGTCCTCGAGCCTGGGCGACTGGAGGAATTGCTTATTTGCCATCGTTGCCGCGTTGTCGCTTGTTGGTGGTGGGGGCGGGACACATTGGCCAGGCAGTGGCTCAACTAGCGGCCGATTTGGAGTTTGATGTCTGGGTTGTCGATGATCGGCAGGAGTACGTTAATGCGGAGCGTTTTCCCAGAGCAGAAAAACTGTTGGTGGGCAGTATTTCCGAGCTCCTCCCGAATCTGGAAATCACACCCAGCACCTACTGCCTGATTGTGACGCGTGGTCACAATCACGATGAGCAGGCGTTGTTTCATTTGGCAGAACGCGGAGCGCGGTATGTCGGGATGATTGGCAGCCGCCGCAAGATCGGGATGATTTTCGAGGACCTGCGCAGCGAGGGAATTTCGGAATCTGCTCTCGAGCAGGTCTATGCTCCACTGGGTATCGACATCGGGTCCAAGACGGTGCCAGAGATTGCAGTGAGTATCTGCGCTGAGTTGATCGCGCATCGGAATTGTGACGGGCAGGTGCCGGGGCGAACGGTCGGCTTGCGGGAAACCGCTGTGGAAATGTAACTCGGCGCGTTTTCGGCTGGCCACTTGATCGGATAAAGCCGTGGTTGATCGTTCCTTCGCGAGTTTTGGAATTGTGCCGGCAGCTGGTTGCAGCCGACGGATGGGACGTCCGAAGTTGCTCATGCGTTGGCGCGACGGGACTGTAATCGATGCGGTTCTCAACGCCTGGAGAGCGAGTCGTGTTGACCAGGTCGTGGTGGTCGTTCGGCCGGAAGATGATGCGCTGGCCGCACACTGCCAGCGTCCAGGAGTTCATGTTCTGGTGCCATCAGAGTCGCCAGCAGAAATGAAAATTTCCGTCCAACTGGCCATTGCACACCTGCAAAAGCGTTACCAGCCCTCGGATACAGATGCCTGGTTACTAGCGCCGGCCGACCTGCCCGAACTGTCGACGCAGTTAATTGATCATGTGCTGGCGGGATACCAGCCCAGCGCACCAAGAATTGTGGTGCCGCGCGTGCGGGACAGACGTGGGCATCCAGTGTTATTTCCCTGGAAGCTGGCCAGCGAGTTGGATCAACTGGGACCTGATGAAGGAGTCAGCGTCTTGGTCAAGCGTCACGCTCCTGTAGAGGTAGATTGGCAAGACGATCGGATGTTTACAGACGTCGATACACCGGAAGATTATCGTCGTCTATCTGGTTCTTGAGCAGGATCGATGCCGTCGTAGCCTGCTCAGGGGCGGCTTCCCAACGGTCATACCCGTCGTTTTGCGACTGGGACGATCGATAACTGGGCGGTCTGCTACTTTTCTGCCCTGTTTGGAGCACGTAAACTCGTAGACGCCGGTTTGCACCCCTCTTGAGTTGTTGCGCAGTTCAGCCAGCCAGGCAAACCGAACCTTCACGATGTAAATGTTTTCTCATGGCTTGCAGCGATTCCAGCAAGAATTTTCGCCGCACTGACTCGGCGCTGCTCTCCCGCTGTATGTGGGTTGTGTTGACCCTGCTGGGGTTGACCATGACAGGATGTGGAGGTTGCCAGCAGACCAGTCAGACAGCGCGACAACAGGAGAAGGAAAAGCAGAAGCGGGGCGAGGAGGAGGCAGCCAAGGATGAATTTGAGTTTGGCAATCCCCAGATGCTGCCCGGTGAAATTCTGGTGCGACGTAATGCGGTGAAACCGGGTCACTTTCACACCGTAAGCCAGTCCATCAAAGCGAACCATACTGACTATCAGGCCGATCTGGTTACAGGTTCCGTCGATCGGCAGGGTATTCCGTTACCCATCGACAAGACGCGTTTTGCGATGGTCACGTCACGGCCAGCTCCATTACCCAAGGGAGTGAACAAGTTTTTTGAAATGATGTTCTTTATTCCGGACTTGTCCCGGTATGGAAAAGGACGTCAGGTGTGGCTGGATACGCGTGTACGAAGTCGACGGGGTGGTCGTGAGATCATGCGGACCACGGATTTGACGACCATTATGGAGGGTTACCAGTATTTTCTCGTTGTGCTGGCAGAGGATCACAACGAGTACTCGTACATCAAGACGCTGGACACGGTGTTGCCACCGTTCGACGAATACGGGTCAGACACGGAGGAGCGACTGTGGTATTACCGTGTTTTTGCACCCAAGATACAGAACCGTGTACCACTCCCCAGCCACCCGTTTGCGTGGACCTGTGTGGCTTACCTGATTTGGGATGGTATCGATCCCAAGTTGATGGCTCCGGATCAGCAAACCGCGCTACTCGATTGGCTGCACTGGGGAGGCCAAGTGGTGGTGAGCGGACCCGACTCACTCGACTTGCTGCGCGGTAGTTTCTTGGAACCGTTTTTGCCGGTCGAGAAGGTGAAGGCCGTACAGCTGGCACCAGAAAAACTGGCGGATATCAATGATTACTGGTCGATGCGGTACGTCAAAGACAAAGAGGAAATCCATCAGTCGCTCGATGTCCTGCCGGAGAATCCTCTCGTCGGTGTCGAAATGAGGTTGCGTGCGCCACGCGACATGTTTTTACATGGCACCGGCGGTCTGGTAGCCGAACGTCGAGTCGGTCGAGGGCGAGTTGTGGTTACCGGATTTTCTCTGACTGATCGCAAGGTGATCGCCTGGAAGAGTTTTGACGGATTTGTGAATAATTGCCTCTTTCGGAGGCCCCGCAGGGAATTTCGTCAGAGCACAAGCTCTGGGACTGCAGATGTTACCTGGCACGATCTGCGGGGACATGAGCGCGACTCCCGGACGACTTCTGGATTGCGGTATTTCAGTCGAGATGTAGGGCGGGCGCTAGGTAGCGAACGGGAAGTCGCCTCACGCCGTGGTACGGCCCAGCGTCAAGGCACGACGGGCGCCCAGGCCGTTACTGCGCAGACAGCGAATGCCGGGCAAGATGCAGACGGGACTTCGGCCGCTGGGAAAGACGCATGGCGATTTGCGGGGTTCCGTCCGGGACCTCGCTCTGGGGTCGGAGCATGGAATGATTATAGTGGCGCCTCACATCAAGCACGGCTGGCTCTGGAAGATGCAGCTGGAATTAACATCCCCCAGGCGTCTTTTGTACTCCGTGTTTTGGCTGTGTATCTGCTTGCCTTGGTGCCAGCGAATTGGATTCTGTTTCGGTTGATTGGTCGCGTGGAATGGGCCTGGCTGGCCGCTCCTGTCATCGCAGTGGGCGGGGCTGTTGCGGTCGTTCGGCTGGCGCAGCTGGACATTGGTTTTGCGCGTAGCCGTACGGAACTGGCGATTCTCGAAGCACAGGGTGGGTATGGACGTGGTCATCTGACACGTTACACAGTGCTCTATACGTCCTTGTCGACAGCTTATGATGTGACTTATGACGACATGACTTCGGTGGCACAGCCTTTTCCCGGCGTTCAGAACGATCGGCGGCGCGTTGCGACGGTTAGTCTACGGCGCGATCGGCAGGTCCAGTTGTCGAACGTTCTGGTTGAATCCAATTCAACCGAGCGGCTGCACGCCGAACAAATGTACGACATGGGTGGTAGTTTTACGCTCGAGGGAAATCAGACGACTGGTTTTCAGGTCAACAACGGGACACGCGTGAACGTGCGGGACGCAGCGCTGATGTCTCGCCAGAACGGTAGATTGAAGATTGCCTGGTTGGGTGACGTCGCACCTGGATCTACGCGAACCCCAACCTTTACAGATGCTCCCGATGGTCAGAAACATCCGGCGCAGTGGGATCAATCTCCCATGACAGAGGGGCCACGACATCAGATTCAGTCGTTATTGCAGGAGTTGGACCGCAATCAGGACAAGATGATTCAGGAAACGGAGATTCCCTTAGGCCATGTGCTCAGGGTTGAATTTGATAAGTGGGATGCATCCGCGGATGACCAGGTGCCCGACGGGCGCTTGGATCCGGAAGAAATACGCAAATTTATCCGTAATCAACGGCGCGGAACTGTGCGATTGGGAAGGCTCTTTGAACTTGTCGAAGATCGTCTCGAACTTCTGGAAGGTGAAGTCCGTTTGATGGGATGGACTGACCAGCCCTCAGGTAAATCGACGTTTCTTCCCGAGAGTTCTCAGGTTGAGACACGGATGTTTGTACTGGTGCATTTGCGACATAAAACGCTTCCCCAGGCTGAACGGGATTACAACACCAAGCTGGCGGTAGTTGACCCCACATTGGCTGAGGCTGACCAGCGTGTGACGCTTGGATTGGCGGTCCAGGATATGACGCGGCAGATGAGTGAGGCGCTGGGAGTTCGCACGGAGACCGGTGAGTGGGTTGCCACGGGCGCATTGGTGACACGCGTTGAGACAGGAGGACCAGCCGACAAGATCGGGCTTCAGATAAACGATGTTATTGTGGGCTTCGGCGGGATGGCGATACAAAGCGGTCAGGAGCTTCGCAGTCGAGTCGGAGAAACCAGAGCCAATGACACGGTTGAAATTGAAGTGTTTCGCGCTGAACGTGGACTACGGGTGCAGCGAATAACAGTGCGGGAGTCATTTCCGCTTGATTAGCAGTTGCTGTGAAAATTCTTGGTTGTGTTTCGCGACAGACTTGGAATGCCGTCAAGGAACACGCTGGTGGTATTCTTGACGCGGTATGTGAAGGCCATGATTGAACTGATTGACTTCGGCAAGGACTACGGAGACTTCACCGCTGTAGAGCGGCTGAATTTGAAGATTGAGGCTGGTGAGATGTTTGGTTTCATTGGCCCCAATGGTGCTGGCAAGAGTACGACGATTCGCTTTCTGACGACCCTGCTCAAGGCCTCCAGGGGTGAAGGTATTGTCAATGGTTGCAGCGTAACCCAAGACCCTGTTGGCGTGCGCCGCAGCGTGGGCTACATGCCGGACAACTTTGGAGTCTATGACGGTATGAAAGTCTGGGAATTCCTCGACTTTTTTGCGGTGGCCTATCGGATCGGTCGTATGCAACGAAAACAGGTCATCAAGGATGTGCTGGAATTGCTTGACCTGGAAGACAAACGTGATGATTTCGTAAACGGGTTGTCGAGAGGTATGAAGCAGCGGCTTTGTCTGGCCAAGACTCTGGTACATGATCCGCCGGTATTGATTCTGGATGAACCTGCCAGCGGATTAGATCCTCGGGCGCGGGTGGAAGTCAAAGCGCTGCTCAAGGAGTTGCGGCGCATGGGAAAAACCATATTGATTTCCAGTCACATTCTCACAGAGCTGGCA
>MDTE01090640.1_pt1 | contig 35090 bp, 31 predicted proteins | sample 811231 | NCBI WGS metagenome assembly MDTE01 (sample SAMN05326651, study PRJNA326480) | marine metagenome | isolation source: seawater | place: Indian Ocean: Red Sea | collected 2010
CTTCTGGTAAGTCTAAATCAGGACTGCGGTAGCGCCAGGCAACTTCCAAAACCTCAAAGTTACTGGCATTAATCTGATCCAACGGAGCGTATTTATCTGAACGATGATTGCCCCCATGGTGGCGCCAATCTCCGTCAGCCGCGAACATCTCAGATTGTTCTTGTCCGCATGCACCAATAAAAAGTGCGACGAGTAACACCGAGGCAAGTTTCTTCATAGCGGAAATTCCTTGGATACTATCTGCCAGTCTCAGCTATTCCCCTTTCTTCTACGCGAGCACCGCTTAAGCGGGTTTCCATTGCATAGTTTCCTTCATGACAAGCGTACTCATATTGTTTGTAGTCAACATCTTTGAGATAAGGAAAAGCAACTGTCCAAGGTGCTTCGTAAGTTACTGGATCATCGACTGTTAATGTATAGCGTAGGGTGTTCTCATCTTCGAAGGTAAAAGTCTCTATCATCTTGCGGCCTTCGTTCTGAGGTGGATTACCTCGGCCCGGCGCTCGCATGTTTCTTACATACTTAAAGTTAGTAGATTCTATGATGAGAGTATTGCCCTCCCAACGCCCGCGGGAATCTCCCTCCCAAAGCTTTATTCTCTCATCTATGTGATCCCCTGCATCGATCGGAATAATTCGGGCGTTATGAATCATTTCACTATGAATCATTACGTAACCGGGAGATTGCAAAATTAACTTACCGTTGTTGTAAGCAGTGGGCATCATCATGCCAAATACACCGCGGGACAAACAGCGGTCACCTGATTCTACTGTCGCCGCAGAATTGTGTTCCTCCACAACATTCAATCGAATCGCTTCTTGCGCTGCTGCTGTGTAGGCGGGAATACGACCATTGGGTGGGTCTACTACCAAGGCTGGTGCATCAGCAACTGCATCGGACCAGTACCAGTCGAACCAGTAATTCTCATAAGCACCAACACCGTTACTATTTTCAAAACCTCGCCAAACATTGCCTTTTCTTGCTTCATCTCGGCGGGCAATAAACTCGGCAAGTTCTTCGGCGGTGGGAACTCTGCCTTCGAACTCATCCGGCATCTCTACAGGGGTTGCCGTGGCACCAACGTTGTTCCACATACCGGTGATATTTGGCTGGCCGTCGGAAAGGATTTCGGGCTGCCAATCCTGAGCGATTGCACTAGAAATCAATCCCAATGCACAGACTGCTGCAATCGCACTACTTATAAGGCTCTTAGCAAAATCAGCTGGAATTCTTGTCATTGTTCACCTCCGCTGTATTTTCGATGTGATATTTTGGCCTGACTAAGGGCTTACTATAGCAGAAGCACAGGGGCGCTGGCTGCAAGTTCCGAATGATTCCGCTTCTACAAAACAACGAATTAGACTATGCAAGTTCATCTGGTTCGGTTCTACCGAAGCAGCACTCCATTATCGATCTCAGCTCTGCGCCTGCTAAACAGAAATCGTCAGCGGTTCAGTTTCCCCAGCGCAAACGCTACACTCCCCGCATGAATCATTTCTTCCATTTCCCTTTAGTGGCAATAACAATAGGCGTTGCTTCCTGTGCTAGTAATCCTCCGCTGCATCCTCAGACTGAAATTTCCAGTGGTACATTGAGTGAATTACAAGCTAATTATGATGTTAAGCATTACAGTCTCCGGCTCGACATAGATCCGGATGCCCGCTTTCTCACTGGCGTGGTTAGTATGCGTGCCCAAGCGATTGAATCTCTCGGGGAAGTGGAACTCGATTTCGATCCTCGCTATGAAATTCAGTCGGTTAGCATCAATGATCAAAATGCCTCATATGAAAAGAGAGGTGGAAAGCTAGTCCTGTCAGACAAAACTATAAGTGCGAGCTCTGAATTCACCACTTCTGTGAGTTATTCCGGTAGACCTTATATAGCCGAAAATCCTCCGTGGGATGGTGGATTTGTATTTGACAGAACTGAGTCAGGAGACCACTGGATTGCGACTGCCGTTCAAGGCAGAGGGTGTGACCTTTATTGGCCCTGCAAAGACCATATATCAGATAAACCAGAACAAGGTGCTGATATGTTCATTACTGTACCTTCAAATCTGGTAGCAGTGATGAATGGAAAGCTTTTATCTAGCGAAAGTAATGGAGAGAAAACTACCTATCATTGGCGCACAACCAATCCAATATCAACCTATCACCTGGCAATCAACATTGGCCCTTTCCAAAAGTTTGAATTAGGGCATCAGAATGCAATTAGCGGTGACAATTCAATTCCGATCGTCTTCTACCATGTAACAGATGACATAGAAAAGATTGAAAAGTTAATCGCTGATGATTTCGTAAAACAACTGACCTGGTTCGAAAGAACATTAGGTCCTTATCCCTGGGGCGATGAAAAAATTGGAATCGTCGAAATTCCTTATCTAGGAATGGAACATCAAACCATGATTGGTTATGGAAATGGGTTTAGATTGGATCCCCATGGTTTCGATTGGTTAATGCAGCACGAGTTTGCCCATGAATGGTTTGGCAATCTAATGACACAGGAAGCCAGTCGTGATTTCTGGCTACATGAAGGCACTGCCGCTCACATGCAACCACTTTATGCCCGGGATGTTGTCGGAGATGCTGGATATTGGAGTCGAATGTGGGAAAACTACAATGAAATTCAGAACTGTAAACCAGTGGTACCTGACGGCATCGTTTCCCATAGCTATCACGATACCAATGATCCTTACTACAAAGGCAGCTGGACCTTACATACCCTTCGCTGGTTAATCGGCGAAGAAAAATTTTGGCGCTCAATTAGACGTCTTATTTACGACACAGATGATCCCTGGTCATTGAGTTATCCCATTGCTCCGACTAGACGGAGCACTGAGGAGTTCATCCGCATCGTAAGTGAAGAATACGGGGAAGATCTGAACTGGTTTTTTGATATCTATATAAAGAAGAAAGATTTACCTGTGTTAAATGAAGAAAGGCTCGATAACGGAATCAGTCTATCTTTTATGAACTATCCGGATTTGTATTTTGATATGCCTGTAAAAATTATCGAGAACGGCGCTGCCCGAATGGATACAATCCCTACCAACAGAGAGGTCTATCCGCTTTCCAAAGATGCTGTTATTCAAATCGACCCAAACACTCAGGTTTTTCGAAACTTTGGAACTTCGGAAGCTTGTACCTCCCAATAATTGAGGAATAACAATGACTGTTATAAAAAGTCTTAGAACAGGTTTGTTACTACTTTTTGGTTTGCTATGTGGTTTCGTAAGGGCACAGGACCCTTCCGCATTTTATATTGCTAATGAAGGAGTTTTAGTAAGCGACGGCGGAATGAAAATAATGTTCGACCCATTATTTCCGAACACCTATGGCCAATATCTCTTGCCACCGGAAGAAATGAAGCAGGCCATGTTTGCTGGCGAAGCGCCATTCGACAGTGTGAATGCAATATTTATCAGTCACTACCATGGTGATCATTTTTCGCCAGAAGAGATCTACCATTTAATGGAAGCTCAACCTGATATTCAGCTATTTGCCCCTAACCAGGCAATCATTGCCATGCGCTCAGCGGCAAGTGATAGTGGCTCAGCGGTATTCGACCGAGTTAACTCAGTAAATCTCGGATTTAACGATTCTCCGGTTACCTTTCGGAATAATGATTTGTTAGTAGAAGCAGTTCGAATTCCTCATTCCGGCTGGCCAAATCGCATGCTAGATGTTGAAAACATCGCCTGGCGCGTCACCTTAAATGACAATGCTACAATTTTACATTTGGGGGATTCGGATCCGAATGACGATCATTTCGCAATTGATGCTGAATACTGGGATGAACGGGCACCGAATATGGCATTCCCGCCTTATTGGTTTCAAGCAACACCTACAGGAAGAAATATACTGGTAAACCGCATAAAGGCCCGGAGCAATGTTGGTATCCATGTTCCTAATACTATTTCAGCAGATCCCATACTTAGACCTCAAGAATTAAGAGGCCGGGATCTTTTTATCACCCCAGGTGAAACACGCCTGATTCCTACAAACTAGTTAATCAAGTATTGATAAAAGAGTAAGTTCAGCAATGTCTTCAGGCAGATTTAGTTTCATTACCGTAACTGCGGTGATCGTTGCCAACATGATTGGCACCGGCGTGTTCACCAGTCTCGGTTTTCAATTAGTGGACATTCGATCTGGATTTGCACTCTTGTTACTTTGGGGCGTGGGAGGTCTTGCCGCATTGTGCGGCGCAATCTCTTATGCCGAGCTGGGCGCTACTTTTCCTCGTTCAGGCGGCGAGTATAATTTTCTCTCACGCATATATCACCCGGCTGCCGGTTTCGTTTCTGGCTGGATATCCGCAGCGGTTGGATTCGCTGCGCCGACTGCATTGGCAGCAATGACTTTTGCTGCCTACCTTACCTCTTCTTTGTTTGGAGAAGTGAGCTCAACCATTGAAAAATCGTTTGCAGTGTTGCTGCTGTTCGTATTAGCAGCTATTCATGGGACTAATCACCGTAATAGCGGTGGTACCCAAGTAATTTTTACTGTACTTAAAGTTATAGTCATACTTGTTTTTATCTTTGCCACACTCATCGTCGTAGGTTCACCACAACCAATTACTTTCACTCCGATTGAAGGTGATCTCGAAGTAATTACTAGTGGCTCATTCGCGGTTGCACTAATTTATGTCAGTTTCGCTTATTCTGGTTGGAATGCAGCAACCTATCTTTCCAGCGAAATCGAAGACACGCAGAAAACCTTACCTTGGGTTCTAATTATTGGAACCAGTATCGTTACCCTCTTGTATCTCGCTCTTAATTTTTCTTTTCTCTATGCAGCACCAATTGAAGACATGGTTGGAGAAGTAGAAGTCGGGGCAATCGCAGCCCGTGCTGCTTTCGGCGAAGTTGCAGGCGGTGCGTTCGGTGCTGCCCTAGCGCTATTGTTAATCTCTACAGTAAGCGCCATGACGATGGCTGGTCCGCGCGTTATTCAAGTTATCGGAGAAGATTTTCCCCGCTTGAAATTTTTGGGGACACAAAATTCATCAGGCATTCCTACCACGGCAATTTATTTACAAACGTCAATCGCCATTTTGTTTATTCTCTCTTCAACCTTTGAATCAATTCTGGTCTTTGCTGGTTTCACCATGGCCCTCAATACTTTTGCTACTGTATTAGGCCTCTTCGTCACCCGTTGGAAAAACCCGGATATCGAAAGACCTTATAAGGCGTTTCTCTATCCAGTATCTCCTATTATATTTCTATTGCTAACGGGCTGGACCCTGAGCTTCACCTTGATTATGCGGCCAGTGGAAGGGCTGTTTAGCTTGGGTGTTATTGCATCGGGACTGGTGTTTTACTTCCTCACCTCCCAGAAAAGCGTTAGTTAACCCACTAAATGTCTCAAAATAAGAAAAAATTACAAAAATCAAACAAATCGGTTCGACTTATTCGTTAGTTCTTTTCCTGAACAATACGATTGATTTATTGCTCATCACTAAGTCGTCATTCTGATTAAACATCTCGTTAAGCATAAAGAGTGAACCCATTTCGGGGCGAGAGCGAGATTCTTTCTTATCAAGGATTGTAGTTTTCATACGTAGCGTATCTCCAGGAAAAACTGGTTTATGCCAACGCAACTCATCGATACCTGGCGAACCCAAAGTACCAGTGTCTCCCTTTGGCATATTTCCAACTATCATACTCATAGCCATTGAACAGGTATGCCAACCAGATGCACACAATCCCCCAAATAGAGTTTTCTTCCCTTCTTCATCGGAAAGATGAAATGGTTGCGGATCATACATGGTTGCAAACTGCAGAATTTCTTCCTCAGTTACATGGTATTCGCCAAACTCGTAACTCATTCCTGATTTAAAATCTTCAAAATATGCCGGACTAGCCACGGCTTTCTCCTTAACCCATCAATAAATACACTAATTATGCAGCGGCTAGAGTATAAAGGGTGTAGCGCATTTTCGCTTGCGCTTATAATCGGACTATGGACTCACTCTTGCTCCAGGAAGAATCAGCGAATTCAGTCTATCAACCACTGGCCGCTCGGCTGCGCCCACAATCCCTCAAAGATTTCATTGGCCAGGATCATTTGCTCAGTCCAGGTAAATCTATCTATGAAGCCATAATTAATCAGCAGCCCCATTCCATGATTCTCTGGGGCCCACCTGGATCAGGCAAAACCACTCTAGCAAAAATCATTGCTCAAAGTTGCGAATACCATTTCGAATCTATTTCTGCAGTACTCGCAGGAGTAAAAGAAATTCGGGCAACTATCGAGCAAGCTAAGTTTCAGCAAAACAACAGTGCACGAAAAACTATTTTATTTGTTGATGAAGTGCATCGCTTCAACAAAGCACAACAAGATGCGTTTCTGCCCCATATCGAAGACGGTACGATTTTTTTTATTGGCGCGACTACAGAAAATCCATCTTTCGAACTAAACAATGCATTACTTTCCAGAGTGCGAGTCTATTTGCTTAAGTCGTTATCTGAAAACGATTTAGTCAGTGTTGTAAACAATGCTTTGTCGGATAAAGAAAAAGGAATAGGCAAGCTAAACTTAGTATTAAACGAAGGGCAAAAGTTTGCTATAGCAAAAACAGCGGATGGAGATGCCAGAAGAACGCTTAACTATCTTGAAGTGTTAAGCGATATGGGAGAACTCATCGATGATAAATGCTTGGTTAGCGATGAACAGATTGCTCAGGTAATTGAAGAATCTTATCGACGATTCGATAAAGGCGGCGATAGCTTCTATGAGCAAATTTCTGCCTTACATAAATCTGTGCGTGGTTCCTCAGCAGATGGTGCTCTGTATTGGTTAACTCGAATGCTTGATGGCGGTTGTGATCCAATCTACATAGCACGTCGCTTGAATCGGATGGCCACTGAAGATATTGGCCTGGCAGATCCTAGAGCATTACAGCTTACTTTGAATGCGTGGGATTCTTATACTCGATTGGGAAGTCCTGAAGGGGATCTTGCTCTAGCCCAAGCTGCCGTGTACCTGGCGAGCGCACCAAAAAGTAACGCGGTGTATGAAGCTTTCGCTGCGGCTCACAAAGCTGTGGCAGAACACGGCAGTCTCGAAGTACCACTTCATCTGAGAAATGCCACCACTAACTTAAGTAAAGAGATGGGATATGGCGAAGAATATCGTTATGCACATGATGAAAAGAACGCTTTTGCCGCTGGAGAGAACTATTTACCAGAAGATATTCAGGGCGACCAGTACTATTACCCAAAAGAGAGTGGATTAGAATTTCACATCAAAGAGAAGATGGAAGAGTTTCGGCAACTAAACCAGAAGGCGAAAAACAAACGCTATAAATGAACTCGCTGATAATTCAGTGAGAACCTAGGAAAACACGATACCCCTACATTGGTGAGGATTGCTGCGCTGATTTGCCAATTTGTGTTAGGTTCCTAAACGTTTTGAATGCAAAGCGAGGTTATTCACCCGCTTTGCGTGACTTTATCTAGCTATCCGAAAAAGTTTTATTTGAGTTAACGCTGTACTCAATGGCATGATCTAAACCGATGGCTTAAAAGAGATCTGGATATGCGCAAACAAATGTCAGGGGTGTGCTTCAGGTTAATAGTTTTGCTTGCTACAGTATTTATCTCTGAGCTCACTCTCGCCCAAAATTCCGACTATCGTGCACCACGCAATGAATTTGGTGTGCCCAATTTGCAGGGATTGTGGGAGAAACGTTTTGCTACACCAGTAGAGCGGCCTGCGGCCCTGGGTAATAAACGATTTTATACCGAAGAAGAAGCAACTGAATTCGAACAACGAGCAATAGAGAGACGCATTGCAAGAGAAGCTCCAGTAGATCCAGACCGTGGCGCACCTGAAGTGGGTGCTGATATCGAGTTCCGGACCGATACTAATTTTCTTCCTGATCTGCCAGTTGAAGTAGCAAGGATTAATGGTGAGCTTCGGACTTCCCTAATAATCGAACCAGAAAACGGGCGCTTTCCAATGCGAGATGAAAGCATGGAGTTTCGCGCACGTTATTTTGAAATGATGAATAACAACTTTGACGGACCCGAAGCGAGGCCGCCAGGAGAACGCTGCTTACATTTAGGACCTCCACTGCCAACTATGACCAACGCCGATGGCACCCATGTTCAAATTGTGCAAACAGAAACCTATGTGGTGATTTACAGTGAGGAAGCAATTCAAACTCGGATCGTAAAACTCAATAAATCCCATCCGGAAATTCCAATTCAAAGATGGATGGGAGATTCTATTGGATATTGGGAAGGTGAAACTTTGGTTATTCACACTAATAGTTTTAGGCCGGAACATACTGTAAGCCAGATTGCCACGTCGGAAGAGTTTGAGGTAACTGAAAGAATTAAAGCCGTTTCAGAAAACGAATTGCTATATTCCTATACCATCTTCGACCCAATCACATACACAGAACCAGTGGTCGCCGAACTTCCGTTCACGCGCATGCCACCCGGACAGAAGCTTTACGAATCAGCGTGTCATGAAGGTAATCGAGCAGTGATGGATATTTTAATGGGCGCTCGGGTTATTGAGCAGGACGCCAGAAAAGAAGATCAATAAGAAAAATCGATCCTTTGTGTTAGGAATTGAAGCTTACCGAAAAGAACGACATAGGAATAAGTCTATTGCCTTATCCGAATGAGAGTTTGAATGTTCGGTTACAGAAGCGTAATTTTTAGTTCGGTCTGAGGCGAAGGTGGTAATCAAAAGCTACTCCTGGATTGATTTCACGAAAACCGATAGCCAGACGCAGCATCTCTTCCAGGTATTCAGCTGCTGCAAGTGGACCAACATCGAGTGGTTCCAGACCAACATCTTCTGCTAACGCAGCAACCCTTGCTTTCGCACTGCTGCTGTCTCCTGCAATTGGAACCGTAACGGGCCCATCACTGATCGAGGGGTCCGCCATTACCGCATAATTCATGGTGTTAAATGCCTTCACCACGTTGGCCTCTGGTGCCAAGGCCTGAACTTGTTCAGCTAAGGATTCGCGAGGATCACGGGGCGAGGTCGCCCAACTACCTTCAAAGCCCCACCAGTTAGTCGTATCTATTATAAGTTTACCTTCAAGGTTACCCAGCGCATCAATTACCTCTGGAATTGCAGTTGGTGGAATTGGAATCATCACAACATCCGCGCGTCTCGCTGCATCGGCTTGTGTAGTCGACATTGCATTTTTTCCGGATTCCCTTACCAATTGCTGCACACGAGTGGAAGTAGGTGTGCGCGATCCATAGATGATCTCGTGACCTTTAGCCGCCCAGATTTTTCCGAGGGTTGAACCAACATTGCCTGTTCCAATAATTGCAATGGTTTCACTATTTGCTGGCGAATCTCTTAATACAGTTATCAGAAAGAGCGGTGAGACAATACCAATTAAAATAATTATCAAGAGGGCTCTAACTTTCATTCAATCTCTCCAGCTCGGAAAAAGCTTGTTGGGGCCATGAATACTGAATCTAGTATTTACACTGATTAATAAAATGATGATACCTTTAAGTATCAAAATTTCAGGATATGCCATGTTACAAACTATTCGAGTTTTATTTTTTTGCCTTGTTTCAGTTTTTACCGCAACTGTAATTGCAGCCACGGGGGATTCGATTCTGTCAATGAAAGAACGGGCAGAGATAATCGATCAACTCTTAGCTGTGCGACTGAATACCTTGCCAGTGAAACTCATGCGCCGTGAAGGCATAGAAATGTGGATATTGGTAGCCCGAGAGTACAACGAAGATCCAGTAGTAATGACTATGTTGCCGGGTGATGCCCACGCGGCAAGAAGAAGAACTATATTGGTATTTTCTGACGAAGGCGACGAAGGCGTTAAAGGCTATGCAGTATCTCGTTATGCAGTTGGCAACTACTTTCAAGCAAGATGGAACCCTGAAGAACAACCAGATCAATGGCAAGCTTTATCAGATCTGATCACTGAAAAGAACCCTTCGACTATTGGTATTAATGTTTCCTCAGATTTCGCTCTCGCAGATGGTCTCACCCATGGTGAATACGAAGGATTGGTCGGTGCTTTAACCGACGAACAGGAATCCAGATTAGTTTCCGCGGAAAGACTGGCGATAGCCTGGCTGGAAACTCGCACGGAAGAAGAAATGGAGATTTATCCTTCAATCGTGGGAATTGCTCACGACATTATTGCTGAAGGGTTTTCCAATGCGGTTATTAAACCAGGAGAAACAACAACAGAAGATCTAATGTGGTGGTATGAAGATCGGATTCGTGAGTTACGTTTAGTAACCTGGTTTCATCCTTCCGTTAGCATTCAAAGACATCAGCAAGATGTGAGCGAATTCATGGAACTTTTCACTAATACCGAACAACAGGGAGTTATATTGCCAGGTGATTTACTTCATGTTGACTTTGGGATTACCTATCTTCGACTGAATACTGACACCCAACAACATGCCTATGTCTTAAGGCCAGGAGAAGACCAGGCCCCAGCAGGAATCAGAACAGGTCTAGCAACAAGCAATCGCTTGCAAAATATACTTACTAATAACTTTATACTCGGTCGCACTGGAAATGAAATTCTACGCAGCGCTCGAGCACAAGCGATAGAAGAAGATATTCGACCTTCTATATATACACATCCCATTGGTTACCATGGCCATGGTGCCGGCCCAACCATTGGCATGTGGGACAACCAGGAGGATACAGTCGGCAGAGGTGACTATCCCCTCTATGAAAATACAGCTCATTCAATTGAATTGAATTCTACGGTAAGTATTCCGGAATGGGACGGTCAAGACGTGCGTTTCATGTTAGAAGAAGATGCATTCTTCGATGGCGAAAACACATTCTACATCGACGGTCGTCAAGAAGAACTAATTCTAATTAGTAGTGAGTAATTTGTATTGATTCCCAACAATTTAACTTGCATGAGTTAATTGGTTAATGACTTGTAAATAGCCATTAGGAATTTTTATATCATTAAAGTATCCACGCACTTTCAATAATCGATGTGCTGCACGTAGTCGATAGATCGGGATTGCTGGGTTAAGATGATGCTCAATATGATAATTAACTCCATGAGGGCATAACAGCAGTCGGACCAAAGGGCCGACAATTGTTGTTCTTGTATTGAAGCGAGGATTATCATGAGCAAGATCAGGGACAGCTCCATGCTCTGAAACTTGTCTTAATCTGGCAATAGCCGGATAGCAAAAGATGAGAGCCGCAAACCACATGAGGATTAAGTGCGGAAAGCCGGATATTGTAAGAATTAGAAACAATGCTAGGTGCCACATCAAACCGCGGAATAACGCATATTGGTCTTCTTTTCCCAATAGGTTTAAATTGGTGAAACCTTTAAGCCTTTTTGTTAAATCTCTAATTCCAGTCTGCCCAGTTAGGTCACGCTTAAGTTTTCTCTTTAGCCTCTCTTTGGAAATGGGATAATCATGATAATTAGCTAAGTCTGGATCATCCTCGTCCCCAACCGAACGATGATGCTCCAAGTGCTCACGCATATAAGCTTTTCCATTGAAGAAATCCATTGGAGCTGTTAACCATTTACACACAAAGTCATTTAGCCATTTACTTTTAAATAATGTGTTATGGCCTGCTTCATGAGTAAGAACGAAGAACCCCATTTGTCGCCCACCAAGTAAAATTGTTCCAACTACGAACGTAAACGGATTGGACCAAGCTGCAGCTAAAACGAAACAGGCAGCAGTTATTGCAAACTGGCAGAGTAATATCCATCCAGCCAGAATATCACTCCTATTAGTGAGCTCTTCCGATTCATTTTCAGTTAGAGGGATATCAAAAGCCATTATCTGATGTGCCCGAGGCAGGCGCCTCGATTAAATCAACTTCTGTTTGATCTTCAAAGGCGAATGCGACAAGCGCGGCGGTAAATAGTGCGATTACTGATAACGTGAACCACATACCTGCGAAATCGGTTACGATACCTTCCTCACCGAAGACACTGCCAAGCAACCCCATGAAAGGACCCGCGAACATGGGGCCGAGGCCTAAGATTATGATGCCGAATACTGTCTGTGCCGAATTACGTATATCCTCATCGGCAATTCTATCCACATACATGTACGCAGAAGCAAAAAAGCAGGCATAACAGATCCCATGTAAGATTTGGCTGAAAACTCCAATCATAAGAGAGCCAGTCCAGATAAATTGACCAGCTGCATCTACTGACGGACCCACCGCTTCCTGCATGCTAATAAATCCCCATATCGCATATCGCACAAAATAAGCTAATGCTCCGATTGTAATAGTCCAGCGGAAACCAAGCCTCACCAAGAAAATACCAAGAAATGCCATCACCCCTATTTCAGCAAACTGTCCCACCGTCATCGCTGGCGCAATATAAGTGACTAATAACCCCAACTGGTTCTCAAAAAACGGCCCTGTTTGCATGAAATAAATTTGGTGGATGACTGCAATAGGTAAACTTGCGGCAACCAATACTGCAAATGATTTTTTGGAAAAAAGGCTGAATGCTTTTTTGAATGCTAGCTTTTCCGCGCTTTCTTTTTTCGGAGGAGTATTCGGTAGTAAAAAACAAAACCCTGCATACAAAATAGAAATTGTTCCAGAAACTTTCAAAGTATCTGCAAGGCGCGCCGTAGCATCGGGTACTTCAGTACCAACAAAAAAGGGTGGCAAGATCTGAAATTCCAAATTAGTTTGCAACCAGATCATTGGAAACAACCAACTGGCAGCGATCCAACCAAAAGTTCCCATAACGCGAATTCTTGGCCACTCACTATCTGCATTATTTAAGTGAGCAAAACCCATCGAATTAGTTAATGATAGGGTTGGCATGTATAAGATGCTGTAAAGAATGGACAGCATTAACCAGGCATTAAAAGCTTCCTGGAATGAGAGAGTAATCTTTACGATGCCACCGAGAACTAGAAGCAATGCTAGAAATTTTTCAGTAGAGAAATATCGATCTGCAAATTGCCCAGCAATAAAGGGAGCTGAGATTGCGCCAGCGGATGCGGCAATACCGATAATCCATCCAACTTGTCCCGATGTAAATCCTAACCCCCCTTCAACAAGCGGTGATTGCAGGTATGTGGCCAAAACCGGCAACCAGATGCCCCAGACTGCATACTGAAGAAACATCATTAAGCCTAAGCGGCTTTTAATGAAATTCATTCTATCTTCTCCCCCTCCCTCTTCATCTCAGTTTACTTCTGGGAACTTTTTAGTCGTGCAAGTGTATCAGGGTTCTATTTTATAAATCATATACCAATCTTTAGTCTTTACGATGTATTTACTCGAGGAACTCAGCACTAATTGCACGTACCCCTAAAAGATTTGTGACCAGAAAGATTTCATTAGGGCGAGGGCCCCGTCTGAAATAGTCAAACAATGGATTTACCGAGTCGACAGATGAACCATCTCTAGGATCAAAAGGGCGTAAATCATGCATAGATTCTAAGGCTATAAGTTTTTGCCGTTGCGTTTCAATGTCTACTGGATGGGAATAGACACTGGTAATGTAAAGATTGTTTTCGTTCCAGGGCGGTAGTCCCATCATCCCATCTTTAGGGCCAAGAGGAAATGCTTCGTTTCCTTCAGCATGATTAGTGTATAGCAAAACTTTTACTTCTCGATCCCATTGGTGTAAAGCTTCGAATAATGCAATGGCGGCATACTGATGATCATCATGACGATCAAGAAATGGATGTGGAGCTACGACAATTTCTGGTTCAACCTTTTCCAGTTCCGCATAGAGGTCATTTACCAGACTCGGCCAACTAGAAATGAACTCGCGATTGCGCAGTTCTTCATCAAAGTTAAATTCACGAAAGTAATCGGGGCTTTCTAATTCAGCCAGTGGAACTGGAATAGAACTGGGGCGTTGCTCATATAACTGGCGTAAAGTTGAATCGTAGTAGCCGAGATTTCTTATTTGATCTACTTGCAGTCCTGCAAGTAAGGGAACCGTCAGACTATCAAGGGTTCTAATCCTTCCTTTGGCTCGATATTGTTCTCCAGAATCGGGCCATATTGCAGCGAAGTTTGAACCTCCAGCATCGCCAGCGGTAATAGTTACCACATCGGCCTGGGTTGCCTGATATATCCCATAAGCTGCAATTTCTGCATCATCAGGATGAGGCGCTATTACAAGAGTTTTATTATTAAGATTTATATCGTTGTTTAAGACAGCTAAGGTTGCATCTCCAACTTTCCACAGTGCACCTTCTGAACTAAATCTAACACGTTCGCCAACCGCAATATCTGCTTCAATTAAGGGAGATAGATCGAGATAACGAATTCCTTCCCCGCCCTCTTCGAAATATTGAATAAATGAATTTGATTCATGGCTGATTCTAATAGCAGGATCTTCACCCAGAGATTCTCTCAAATGGAATTCGAGTAGAACTGTGTCCCCTTCTTGATCATCTATAGGCCATGCAAAACCAGATTCATTCACAGATACAGAATGCAATGAGGCCTCTTGCAGAAAAGATAGAAAATAGTTGTAGTCATCCTGGCGATCGAATGACTCTAACTCATTATGTGTAACAGTTGTCGCACAAGCGGACAGCAATAAAATTATTGCCAGCACATTTCTAATTCGAAAGATAATCTTTTACTCCATTCAAATGTTAGTGCTTTTTCCTTCGCATCCTAGTACATAACATATGCAAACAATCTTTCTCGAACTGCTACTAACAAATATTGTCTGCCATCCACCATATAAGTTTGAGGAGCATTACTAATGTTTCCGATACGAGAGTGCCACAATAAATTGCCATCGCTACCATCAAATGCAACCAGGTTATTTCTTCCATCGCCGGTGAAGACAAGACCTGTTGATGTCGTTAGCACACCAGCATTAACCCCACCACCTCCGGGCCATTCATGGCGCCAGACTGCTTCACCGGTTCGATAGTCTATAGCTTGGAAAGCACTATCTATTGAACCTACTTCCGCTCGAATTTTGCCGCCCAATCCCATTGAGCCTCTTGGGTCCGGATCAGAAAGATAAAGCATGTTGAACCCATTATTTTCCTGGGTGTAAAAAAGTCCGTATTCCGGATTGAATGCTGGTGGTTGCCAGTTTGCTACACCGCCTTCTACCGGTGAGACTAATGTTCCAGGAATTAGGGCTTCTTTATCAGGATTCGGCTCGGGCTCTCCAGTTTCTCGTACGTGAGATTCCCAATTAGCCGTGCGGGAATATTTCTTAGTTAAGATGTGTTCACCGGTAACTCTATCGACGGTAAAAAAGAAACCATTGCGCGCAGCTGTAGATACTAATTTGCGCGGTTTCCCATCGATAACGCCATCGATAAGAATTGGCGTTTGGGCTGAATCCCAGTCATGAGTGTCGTGAGGAGAAGTTTGGAAATACCACTCCAATTCACCTGTAGTTACATTGACTGCAACCAATGAACAGGTAAATAAATTATCTCCCCTTCTAGCAACACCAGTATAACCAGGAGTCGGATTGCCTGTGCCAAAAATATAAAGATCTGTTTCAGGATCATAAACACCTGGAACCCATGCATTACCTCCCCCGTGACTGGCAGCATCAAGATTCGGCCAGGTTTCAATACCCGGGTCGTCTTCACTCATGGGCACTGTATAAAAACGCCAGACTAGTGTTCCTGTTTCTGCATCAAATGCCTGAAGGAATCCTGGTTGATCCAAGTCATTACCAGTACCAACGATAACCCGATCTCGAATAGTTATGGGAGCCATGGTTGAAAAGTACTGCAGTTCAAAAGGCGCGATTTCGCTATGCCAATTTTCTTCACCAGTGTGAGCATTGAGAGAGACTAAATAATTATCCGGTGTTTCAAAGATGACCGAGTCATTCCAAATAGCAACACCACGATTTGCGATGTGTGTTCCGCCTCGGGTTTCCCAGTGGTAATGCCAGATTTCACTACCATCCCGCGCATCCATCGCCCAAACGTGATCCGGTGCAGTAACATAGAGAACGCCATTGACTTCGAGTATGGATCCTTTAATTGAGCCACTTCTAATATCGATGTCTCCGCGACCTTCACCACCCATCTTGGTAATAATTCCAGTGCCATCTATGTTGCCACGCCTTATGTTGAAGTTAAGTTCTGTAGTCCAGGCCAGAGTTAGATCTGAGACATTTTCTTTATGTACTTGATCTAGGTTGCTATAACGTTGTCCTGAATAGTCACCTGAATAAGTATCCCAATCTCCATCGAGGACATTAGCTAGATCATCAGGATCAACAACCACTTCCTGGCCAATTAAGGTTATGGGAACAATAATATTTATAATAAAAAGGGCCAGATATCTCATTTTATTGTCTCCAGGTAAGCGGTTACATCGTGAATGTCACTGTCTCTTAATTCCGACCATAGTTCCCTATGTCGATAGAGGGGATCATCCAAGTCAACTTGGGGAGAACCTCCCCTTCGCGAAAAGCTCTGGTATGTCCCATCTTCAGTGCGCAGGCTTACAAAGAAATCATCGTAACGCAGTAATCGGCCTGCAACTGTTTCGCCACCTTGAGTGGTTACAATAACGGTCGTTTGCACTCCACCACGCCCAGCCTGACGTCTTCCGCCGGCAACCCAGGTGTTCTGCATGATGTAATCATTTGGAATTCTAGTAGCAATTCCGCTTAAATCACCAGTAACCGAATGGCAGGTGGCACATTCTCGATCAAAGTATCGTTCACCCGCTGCAGCGTCTCCTACCAGAATATCTAGATCGTAATCGACCGGCGGCGTACTTCCTTGGCCTTCGGATTCGAACTTAATCGAGTGAATATATCCGGCAATTGCGGCGATATCTTCATTACTAAAATTATCAAAAATGGGCATACTACCCCTTCCTTCCGTGATCACTTCACCAATAGATTCTCCTGCTATATCTATCAGTACCACGTCGGACCGCAGCAAATTGGACCCACCCTGATCTCCACCCCTAAGGTCCGGACCATGACAGAGTCGGCAATTTACCTGATAAAGAGTTTCACCACGCGCGATTACTTCTGCAGGTGGCAATGCTCTTTGTTGCTGTAGAAACATTGCACTTGGATTCGCAATTTCTATTTCTGGTTGAGTATCCTGTGCCGCTATATGAAAGCCGTAACTCAACAACAAAATTTGTAAAACCTTTACTATTATATTCATCAGCTTGTTCTCTATCTTTCTATCTCTTTGCCTCTTTATTCAATCAGCGCTAAACAGCGCCCTTCTTTGGCGCTTTGAAAAGCAGTATCAACGATTTGCTGACCGATTCTACTGATAGTCGGCGATAAAGGCCCTTCTATAGGCAAATCGTTTTCAATGCAGTGAATGACATATTGAACGGGATTTTGAAAAGGCGGCTCAATAATATCAACTGTTACTTCAAAGCCTTCAGGTTTACCTCGATTTTGCACATTGATTGATGACTGATAATCATAATTAGCTATGGTGCCTTCAGTCCCTACCACCACAAAACCACATTGGGGTTGGGGTTGATTAGTCCACGGATCTGAAAAGGTACCCCAACGTGTTTCGAACTTAGAGAGACCATGCTCATAGCGCGCGACTGTGACACTATGTTCATCCACTTCAAGTCCAGTTGGAACAAGCATCATCGCAGTCACATCGATTGGCGCTTTGCCATTGTGAAACCAGGTTCCCAGAGTCGTGCCGTAACCTAAATAATCCAATAATGACCCGCCTCCCAACTCGGCTTTATAGAACCAACTGTGGGGCTTAGCTGCTGCTACTTGCTCTGAAGTAGTTTCTTCTTTGTCTGCAACATGCCATAGAGGCCCGCGATTACCATCGTAATAATGTACTTCTATTACTTCACCAACAGTCCCTTCATCGATGAGTCTCTTCGCAGTTATATGAGAAGGATGCCAGGCCAAAGGCCAATTAATCGCTAAGCGATGCTTGTCACCCATAGCTGCAATCATTCGATCTGCTTCAGCAAGACTCGATGCAAATGGCTTCTCCATAATGATATGGGTGCCGTAAGGTGCAATTTCTTCGATAGCTTCTGCATGCCGTCCAGTAGCTGGACACAGAATAACAATGTCCGGTTTAGTCTGTTCCATACAGACCTTAAAGTCAGAATAAATTCTCTCTTCCGGAATACTAAAATTTTTGATACCCCATTCCATTTTTTCGCGACTATCATCACAAATACCAACGATGTCTACGGCAGGATGTTCTTGTGCCATCCGCAAATTATCGCCCATGTGGAAATGTTCGAAATCTATACCGGCAATTCTCCAACGTCTTTCCATAACTCTTCGTTCTTCTTTTAATTATCTAAGATTCAATATGAAACAGTTTATTGTAAATTACCCACTTGCCATTTACTTTAAGAAGGGAAAGAGTGTCCAGAAAATTTCGACCAATATAGGCATCCCTCACTCGCGCAACAGCAGTATCTCCGGCAATTTCCAAGGAAAGAGTTTCTAGGACAATTGGATCACCGTTCTCTTTATGCGATGGTGATTTTGAATCAACAAATTTCGCAAAATCGTCAACACTCATTTGTTGTAATTCATCTTGAATGTACCCTGTAATTTTTGCCGAAGGATGAAACGCTTCAAGAGCTTTTGCGCCATCGGATTCATACATGCAGTCGAAATAAGTTTGAATCGTATTTTGAATTTCATCTTGGTCTGACATTAATTTTCCCCAATAAAAAAGCAGAGTAATAACTTCATTACTCTGCTTTCGTAGTTCTTATTCAATAGTATCAATTAGCGGTATTCGTCGTAGGCTCTCAACAGCCACTGATTGGTTCCATCGCCCGCGGGCGCCCATCCATCGGCGGGTTCAGTTTCAAGCATTTCTGCTGGCGATAATGCCTGAACTTTAGCACGTGTCAAATTGCCTCGGATTGTGACTAACATGTTGCGGTAATTAAGCAAGTCACCACGATTAGACAGCTGGCCATGGCCAGGAATAATTATTGTTTCATTATTAATAATACTGGCTAGCTTGTCAGTAGCCTCAATCATTCCATCCAATGACCCGCCATTATTCTGATCGATAAAAGGCAGTACATAGCGCACAAACATGTCGCCGGTATGAATCACATTTGATTCAAGGAAATAAACCTGAGCGTCACCGTCTGTATGACCTGGCCCCGTATGTATTAGCTCAATAGGTTCGTCATTGAAATAGAAACGCATTGAATCAAAGAAAGTAATTTTTGGAAGCCCAACGTCGTCGTAAGCTTCCTGCTCGCGACCGCTGGCTAGCACCTGAGTTGATTCCATGCGCCGACGGGCATTGTCCTGAGCCACAATAAACGCACCGGCTCTGCCGAAGTTTTCATTACCATCGGTGTGGTCATAATGAAAGTGAGAGTTAACTACGAAAGTAACTGGAAGCTTGGTCAGATCTGTAATTGCAGCTTCGATCTTATTAGTGAGCGGCGCAAACTGATCGTCTACGATCAAGACACCGTCATCACCGACTATAACACCGATATTTCCACCACTGCCTTCCAGGTAGTAAATATTATTTTTTACGTGGTTTGTAGTGATTTCGATATTGTCGAAATCCTGCCCATAAAGCTGAAATGGAACAACGAGAACACTGATTAATAGAGGGATGAGATATTTCTTATCTCTTTTGTTTTTCATGGCGGTAATCTCTTCTTCTTATTATGATAAATGCGCTTAAAGACAATGTAGCGCTTACAAATAAACGAGTAAATAATAAATGTATCTCAAGCTGCCAACACTCTTTGTTGTGCTTGTTTATATTCATTTCTGAGTCTCTCTACTAGATCAGATGTCGGAACTACTGACTTAATCGCATTAATTCCTTGTCCACAACCCCAAATGTCTTTCCATGCTTTAGATTTATTGCTGCCACCAGAGCCGAACTGCATTTTTGAGGGATCGCTTTCCGGTAAATCGTCCGGGTTTAATCCAGCAGCTTCGATAGAAGGCTTCAAATAATTTCCGTGCACTCCAGTAAATAAATTAGTGTAGACAATGTCTGCAGCAGCGTAATCCACAAGCGCCCGCTTATACTTTGGATCCGCATTAGCTTCTTTGGTAGCAATAAAAGCAGAACCTAAATATGCAAGATCAGCTCCCATAGCTATTGCTGAAAGTATTCCGTCTCCGGTTGATATAGCACCAGATAAAAGGATTGGGCCATCAAACCATTCTCTTACTTCTTGAATGAAAGCCATTGGAGATAATGTACCTGCATGACCTCCAGCTCCTGCAGCAACACAAATCAAACCATCTGCTCCTTTTTCGATTGCTTTGTGAGCAAAGCGATTATTGATAACGTCGTGCAAACAAATACCGCCATATGAGTGAATCGCATCGAATACTTCAGGTCTTGCTCCCAATGATGTAATGACAACAGGTACTTTAAATTTAACGCAAAGTTCAACGTCGTGCATAAGTCGGTCATTCGATCCATGCACGATCTGATTAACGGCATAAGGCGCCGCAGGATTGTCTGGATTCACTTGATTGTGAGCGTCCAATTCTTCGTTAATACGTATCAACCATTCTTCTAGTACCTCTGCAGGCCGAGCGTTAAGTGCGGGGAATGAACCCACTACCCCTGCTTTACATTGGGCGATTACCAGATCAGGGTTCGAAATAATAAACAGTGGCGCACCGATGGCAGGAACCGATAAGCGCCCTTGCATACAATCAGGAATAGACACGAAAACTTCCTCAATAAACTAAAATCGACGGGTATTCTATACTATAGGTACCCCAAATCGCATTTCTATATGTGCTGCTAGTTCCCCCAACCAATTCTCTGCAATTAATTAAAGATTTATTCTGAGGAAAGGGGCAAACTAGAGTTCAAATTAATGAGAGAGACAACTTAATGGCTTACTTTGAATATTCGAATTCTCCGTACCCAATTCGTCAAGACATTAAGAAAGAATTCAGTGAATTCTGGCAACGATTAGCTAAGCCTGGATCCTGGTGGACAGGGGCAGAGCGCGTAGCCATTGCCCAAGAATCGCGAACTGCGGTTAACTGCAGTTTTTGCAGCATACGTAAACAGAGTCTTTCCCCTTATAACGTTACCGGTGAGCATGGGTCTGATTCAGGACTCGATCCAACCGCTGTGGATGCAGTGCATCGCATTGTCACCGACCAAAACCGAATCACTCGATCCTGGGTAGAAAGCCTTCCCGATGCGGGGATAAGCACTGAAGGCTATGTAGAATTAACCGGCATAGTGGTGTGTGTCTTTAGTATTGATGAATTCCATCGAGCTCTCGGCCTTCCTCTTGAGGATATGCCGGAACCAGTTTCTGGTGAACCATCGCACTATCGCCCAGCACAAGCTGAATTAGGAACTGGCTTCGTGCCAATGCTCCCAAGAGAAGGATTGACCGGCGCTGAAGAAAATCTTTGGCCAAATGGTCGCAATGCTAATGTTATTCGTGCTCTCTCACTGGTGCCAGATGCGTTAAGAGATTGGTTGGCTTTATCAAGTGCGATTTATCTTTCTGTTGAGGGAATGGCAAATTTGATTGGGCAAGACGATCGTTCTATTAACCGCATGCAGATGGAACTTATTGCTGCAAGAGTTTCCGCAATAAATGAATGCTTCTACTGAACTAACGCTCATTCTTCGATGCTCCGTGCGAGCTCAATGACAACAGAAACTGATATAAATCTTCAAGGCGTTAATGGTGATCAGGAGGCTGCGGCAGTGGGAATTAAACACGGCAAAGAACTTATGTTGCTAGGCGAAGCTGTAGCTACTCGCGATCAGTCATTACTTAAAGAAGCTCGTCAAAGGCTTTTGGATGAAGCCGGGACGAGTGTTCTGGTAGATGCAGCTGGTGTAGCAGCAAATTTTCAGCGAATGGTCCGCATTGCGGATTCAATGGGAATACCTATAGATGACATGGAAAGCGATTTGGGTAAATCAGTCAGAACAGAATTAGATCTGACTCGTTACGCTTCAGCCGCCAATACACTTCAATAATAATTCTGCATGCCTAAAATATAAGAAAGAAGAAAGCTATGATAACTATAAGGTAAAAGCACCATGAAGCGATTTCTTAGCTCACTTATTATCGTTCTCCTGTCATCATCTGTTGTCGGGCAGGCAGATTGGGCTTATTGGGGATCCAGTCACTATTTCCAACGTTATTCACCAGCAGCGCAAATAAATTCAGACAATGTTTCAGATTTAGAAATCGTTTGGCGACGACCCGCTGTCGATGAATCTATAACCAGTGCTTACCCTAGGTTGAGGGTTTCTGGGAACCTGCGTGCTACGCCGATTTTTATAAACGGTGTGTTGTACTCCTCTAATGGAGTTGGCTTGGCGGAAGCCTTTGATCCTGCAAGTGGTGAGACTCTCTGGGTACAGGAGCCAGATGAAAACACTCTTGCAGAAGTGCAGGGACAAAGCTCCCGCGGAGTTGAATACTGGTCCGATGGATCGGATGAAATTCTATTTGTGATCCGCAAAGGTAATCTTATTGCGTTAAATCCCAAAAATGGCAGAAGAGTTTCTTCTTTTGGCGATAACGGCCGTATAGATCTCGTTCCGGAATCTTCAAACAATTTTACTTACGTTTCGGGTGGTCCAATCGTTGTAAATGATGTCATCGTAATCGCTGGCACTCTTGATGGCGCTGGAGATAGCGGCGCCAGATGGCGCGGTGTCGCGTCGGAAGACGTGCGAGGCTATGACGTCAGAAGCGGAGAACATCTTTGGACATTTCATGCCGTTCCTAGGGCAGGTGAATTCGGTTACGAAACTTGGGCAAATGACTCGGCAAGGGAGTCTGGTGACTTAGGTGCGTGGTGTTGCCTAAGCGCAGATCCGACATTGGGAATCGTCTATGTGCCCTTTACCGCTCCAACAGCCGCATACTATGGCGGTCATCGCGGAGGTGATAATTTGTTTTCGAACAGCCTGGTAGCAATCAATGTCGAAAGCGGCGAACGGGTTTGGCATTTTCAAATGGTGCATCATGATGTTTGGGAATATGACAATGTAGGCCCTCCGGTATTGGGTAACATCGTTGTAGATGGGCGTTCTATTCGCGCCGTAATGCAGGCGAACAAAACAGGTTTTGTTTATGTCTTTGATCGCGCAACTGGAGAACCAGTTTGGCCAATTGAAGAAAGGAGCGTGCCTGTCTCAGATGTACCTGGCGAAATTCTTTCAGCAACCCAACCATTTCCGACTAGGCCAGCACCAATTGCAACTCAGGGAATTACCCCTGATGACATTATCGATTTTCCGGAGATCGGCCAAATTGCACGAGCGGAAGTTGCTAATTTCGTGATCGGACCGATATTCACTCCGCCAACCCTAGTAAGCAATGAAGTGGGAGGTACTCAGGGCACCTTGACGCTTCCTGGTTCTTGGGGCTCGGCGAACTGGAATACCGGCGCCTTTGATCCGGATACTGGTTTCTACTACGGCTTTACTAATGACATTCCGCGAGTGTATCGACTGGAGCGAGCGGAACAGGAAGATGCCGAGATGGAATACTGGAGTCCGAATCGCGAAGCACCTTATATCGATGGCATTCCCCTGACAAAGCCACCGTGGGGTCGCATTACCGCAATCGATATGAACCAAGGCGATCACATCTGGCAAGTTGCCAACGGTGATTCACTAAGTGATCACCCCTCACTGGAGAATCTTGATCTGCAATCTTTAGGTATCGCAAGCCGACCAGTAGCGCTGGTAACAAAAACACTGTTGTTTATTGGCGAAGGTAGTAATCTACACGGCGGCACAATGCCGAATATGTGGGGAACTGCATTTCGAGCATACGACAAAGCAACCGGTGAAGTACTAACAAAAATAGAACTTCCTTCCGGCACCACCGGTGGCCCTATGAGTTATGTACACAACGGTAAACAATACATTATCGTAGCCGTAGGCAGCTATGGTGATCCAGCAGAGTTTATCGCCCTCGCATTACCAAACTAAGAAGAAATCTATGAACAATCGATTGAAAAAAGACACTGCTATAAAGTAGAGGCGAGCTATTGTTTGGCGCTAGTGCCGTAATAGGAACTTGCATGTTACCTGTGTCCATTAATGAAGCATCATCTGATGACCGCAAGGAGCATCCTTTCTACCTAGATACACAATGGGCAACCTTCAGACATTGATTCAGTAGTGGTGGACGGAAAATTTTGCATGCGAGATCATGAGATATTAACTGTGAATGAAGCAGCGATCATAAAAGAGGCTTATCGGGCAGGTGACCTCGAATGGAATCGTATTTTAGAAAACGGTGAGCTACCTTTACCGCGGCCTCAATCCAGAACAGAACTTATTTTCATACATAGAAGGAGCAATCCATGGCCAGCTATTTAGTCGCTAATTACAATGTTACCAATGAGGCCGGTTATAACCAGTATCTCGCATCGGTGGGACCAACCATAATGAACCATGGTGGGAAAATCTTAGTTGCAGGACCTGGTAGTACTCCGGTCGAAGGAAACCCTGGAGCGATAACAGTCGTATTGGAATTCCCGACCAGAGAAGCGTTAGAAGGATGGTATAACTCACCTGAGTATCAGGAAATTATTCACTTACGCACTGACAACAGCGAAGGTGGTTTAATTTTCGCTGATGAGTTTCAACCTCCCGGATAGTCCTTATACATGTATGACTTAATAATTAAAAACGGTCTGATCGTTGACGGCACCGGCGATGCCCCGTTTCATGGTGATATTGCCATAAAAGATGGAATTATCGTTGCGGTTGCAGAGACGGGCGAAATCAATGTCGATGCAAGTAAAAAAATTGATGCCAACGGTCTGGCAGTTACGCCTGGGTTTGTGGATATTCATACTCATTATGATGGCCAGGTCACCTGGAGTGAAGAGTTAACGCCCTCTTCAAATCACGGCGTGACAACTGCAGTGATGGGGAATTGCGGAGTTGGTTTTGCTCCTTGTCGTCCTGATGATAAAGAGAGACTCATCTCATTAATGGAAGGTGTGGAAGACATTCCACATCCTGTACTCGCGGAAGGGCTTCCCTGGAATTGGGAAACATTTCCTGAGTATTTAGATAGTCTGGCTGAGCGCAAATATGATATCGATTTTGCCGCACAAGTTCCTCATGGACCTTTGCGTGTTTACGTCATGGGTGACCGCGGTGCCAACCGAGAAACAGCAACCGATGAAGATATCGAAAAGATGGCAGCGCTCACTACCGAGGCTATCGAAGCAGGCGCATTAGGTTTTTCTACTTCCCGCACTCTTAATCACCAAACTGCTGAGGGGCAACCTACGCCCACCTTAACTGCCGAAATTGACGAAATGGTTGGCATTGCCAAAGGTGTTGGCGCTACCGGATCGGGTGTCATGCAAGTGGTAACTGATTTCAAAGGCAGTGACAGTGAATTCGAAATACTGCGACAAATGGTTCAACAATCACAGCGGCCACTTTCTGTGTCAGTTGCCCAACATCATCGCGTGACTGATGGCTGGCGGAACATTCTCGGAACAATCGCAGAAGCGAACAAAGAAGGAATAGATTTAAAAGCGCAGGTATGTGGAAGGCCGGTTGGTGTGTTGTTTGGATTAGAACTTACCAATAATCCCTTTAGTGCACATGCTTCCTATAAAGCCATCGATCACCTTCCGCTGGATGACAAACTAGAGAAACTAAGAGATCTATCTTTTAAAGAACAACTATTAAAAGAAGTACCTGAATTGGAAACCAATCCGTTTATGCGTCAAGTTCACAAACGGTATCAGGACCTGTATGTGTTAGACGATGAGCCCAACTATGAACCATCTCCGACTGAAAGTATCTCTGCCCTTGCAGCTAAACGCGACATCCACCCACTAGAACTCTGCTGGGAAATTCTCACCGAGGGTGATGGCAGAAACATGATTTATTATTGTTTCCTTAATTACGGCGAAGCCTCGTTGGACCCAGCCAAGGAAATGATGGAGCACCCTGATTCAATTCTTGGATTGGGTGACGGTGGTGCTCATTGTGGTTCCATTTGCGATGGAAGTTTCACTACTCACATGCTGACCCATTGGGTAAGGGATCGTAATCGTGGTGAAAAGCTTTCTTTGGAATGGGTTATAAAAGCCCATTGCAAAGACACTGCCCATGCTGTTGGTCTATACGATCGTGGGGTAATCGCACAAGGATACAAAGCTGATATTAATGTCATCGACATGGATAAATTAAGACTGCACAAACCAGAAGTTCATTTCGATTTACCTGCCGGCGGAAGGCGGCTAATGCAATATGCAGATGGATATATCGCAACGATTGTGAGCGGTGAAATTATATATCATGAAGGGCGTGCTACCGGTGCTAGACCCGGCAGATTAATTAGAGGCGGACAAGCTGCCCCTGTTGTTTAAGGAGACATCGTGAGTTTCGGAATCACAAAAACCATTCCTGCCACGCGAGGCGCCGAAGGCATCAACAAACTTTTCGACGGATCAATCAAAGAATTTGAATTCCATATGGCAGGAACACCTTCCAAATTAAAAGTTGGAGATTTTGTTTACACTATTTTCAATGATGAGCTTCGCGGTCGGCTTAAGATTACTGAGCTTATTCCTAGTGCGACGAATCCAAAATCAGGAAGACCGCGAACACTCATAATGGTGAAATGCCCAGGTCAAAAAATTAAGAAAGTAGTTGTGCGCAAAGGTCATCGGGGGACCAGATATTATGATGGGGCCGATTGGAAATAACTTAAGAGAATTTCTCCTATGACCACACTTCTAAAAACAATTTGGAACAACCGAGTCGTTATTCGGCCTTAAGTTCATCCTCTCGGCTCGAATTCGAAAACCCAAACCTCACCCGATGCAATAAGTTCGTGATTTATTAGAGATCGATACTTGGCTCTTTTCTTTTCAATAACCCAATCGAGTTCTGGCCCTTGAGTGATTCTTCTCATGGTTCGCAAATAGCGGGTATTGCCAATTCGAATTTCGGCGGCGCCATCACCTTCCGCCGCTTCTACCGCCCACTTTTTCCACATTCTCCCAAGTGACGTTCCCATGTAATCAGAGGTGACGAAAATGCGGCCGTTGCTTTCAATAATAAAAGTAGTACGTGAGTCTTGGGTCGCATCGAGTTGCAATTCCACCAGACGTATAGCATCGGTAAAACTCCAGTCCGGTTCAGGCCCCTGATAAATTTCTCCACTAGTAAAAACGCCACCGCGAAAAATTACCGAAGGCCCATCTTCACCTCGGGCATCCAGCCAAAGAGTTATCACCACTACTGCGGTAACAAGAATGCCTAGGCCGAGAAGCTGGGCAATTGTTATTAGTATTTTCATCGTCTGATCACAGCTTCGAATATTAACTAATATACCCCATCTGGCTTTGAAACTGGGCTTTTCGGTTGCAATTACTCACAAATTCTTGGGCCTAAACTTAATGCTTCAAAACGGTGAATTTGTTAAGGTTTTCAACAGAACAAGAAGACTAATCCGACCGCTAAATTGACCCAATCAGGCAGTGGAATGGAAACGAGAAAAAAAATAAGAGCCTTCTCTCTATCCCCCGTAGTTTCTGCGTTCGCGACCCTGTGCCTGGTCCTAAACGCCCACCCGGCAACTGCTGAGAACGAACAAGAATATCGGCAAATGGTAGATCGGTATTGTGTCGTTTGTCATAACCAACGAACTGTTAATGCCGACGCCAGTGCGATTACTGACCCACTAGGCAGCCAGCTTAGGGCCGTGGGATTAGCCCTGGACAGCCTTAATATAAACAATGTTCCGGCTGAAGCAGATCACTGGGAAAAAGTAGTTAGGAAACTAAGAGCTGGGTTAATGCCACCTGCCGGCATGCCTAGGCCTGATGGCTCTCAATTAGAAAGCTTTCGTCAATGGCTGCAATCGGAATTAGATAACGCAGCGCTTAAAAATCCAAACCCTGGACGAAAGGCAACTTTCCATCGCTTAAATCGTGCAGAGTATAAAAACGCCATTCGCGATTTGCTTGGGCTAGAAATCGAAGTTGATAACTACTTGCCAGCAGACGATGCAAGTTACGGGTTTGATAATATTGGTGGCGTGTTGCGCATATCTCAATCACTTATGGAAAGATATCTGGAAGCCAGTCGTACGATCAGCCGCTTAGCAGTGGGTAGTCCACCACCGGCACCAATCTCACAAACTTTCAGAACTGAACAAGACGAACAACAACATGCGCGGACGACTGGTCTTCCTATTGGAACTCGCGGCGGCATCTTAGTGCCCTATCAATTTCCAGTTGATGCGGACTACGAACTTAACGTGCAGCTCAGTGGCACAAGAGGAATCGTTGATACTCATAGATTAGAAATAGCAATCGATGGCGTACCTATAGAAACTATAGAGGTTGGTGCTTCATCTACAATCGATTTGCAAATTCCAGTTGCCGCCGGACCCCGTAAAGTTAGTGTTGCCTTTTATCGACGACCACCGGCATTAGTAGAACAAGTACGAGAAAGATTTGAAAATCCACGCACGTCTGGAAATTCAGGGGGGCCACTAGGCTCAATGCCCTTTGTTACTAGTTTAACAATTGAAGGGCCTTTCAATTTTAGAAGCTCAGGAGATACTCCAAGCCGCGGTAAAATATTTAGTTGCACACCAACAAACCCAAACGAAGAAACTTTCTGTGCCGAACAAATTGTTACTAGCTTAACCAGGCAAGCGTATCGTCGTCCGGTTAGTGAAAGTGACACTAACGTGTTAATGGATTTCTATTCCATGGCTCGCGCTGACGGTGGCGATTTCGAAGAAGGAATTGAACTTGCTTTGCGCAGACTTTTGGTCAGTCCAGAATTTTTAGTAAGAATTGAATCTGATCCTAGCAATATTGGAGGTGGAGAGCCATATCAAATATCCGATATCGAATTAGCCTCTCGTCTATCTTTCTTCCTATGGTCATCAATTCCAGACGCAGAATTACTTGCACTCGCAGAACGCAACAAACTCAGTGAGCCAGCAGAACTCGAAAAACAAATTGCGCGAATGATCATCGATCCACGCTCAAAAGCTTTAACCCAAAACTTTGCTGGCCAGTGGCTACAATTAAGGAATCTAGCGACCATTGTTCGCCCAGGTGAACCCTATGCGATTGCCTTCGATGAAACTTTACGACAGGCAATGATTACTGAAACAGAATTGTTCTTCGATAGTATTGTGCGTGAAGATCGAGGCGTTCTGGATTTGCTCACAGCGGATTACACATTCTTAAATGGGAGACTCGCTGGTCATTACGACATTCCAAACATCCAGGGTACACACTTCCGCAAAGTTGTGCTTCCCGAAGATAGTCCAAGAAAAGGACTGTTAGGTCACGGTAGTATTCTTTCTCTCACCTCTCATGCCATACGCACTTCACCAGTACTGAGAGGAAAATGGATTCTCGATAATATTTTAGGAACACCCCCGCCTGATCCACCGCCAAATATTCCAGCACTCGATGACAGAAAAACTTCGGCACGAGTTGCCACAATGCGTGAGCGAATGGCGGCCCATAGATCCAATCCTGTATGTTCTGCATGTCATACAATGATCGATCCAGCCGGCTTCGCTTTAGAAGGATTCGATGCAATTGGCCGCTATCGCCAAGTAGATGAATGGTTTAATCAGATCGATACATCTGGGGTACTGCCGGATGGAACCTCATTCGATGGTGCCGCCGATTTACGTGAGGCGCTGGTATTGCAGCCTGAAAGATTCGTCAGTACTTTTACTGAAAAGCTCTTGACCTACGCCTTAGGTCGCGGGCTTGAATATTACGATATGCCAGCCGTTCGCCAGGTAGTTCGGGAAGCCGAAGCCAATAATTATGGAATGCAATCTATAATCACCGGTATAGTATTGAGTTATCCTTTCCTGCATAGGAGATCGGAGTCATGACATTTATAACCAAAAAAACCTTGCCCCGGCGCACAGTGTTGCGCGGCATGGGTACGATGGTTGCATTGCCATTCCTGGGTGCCATGGCGCCGGCGATGACGGCGCTTGCCAACACAGCAGCAAACCCAACTCCTCGCTTGGGATTCTTCTATGCACCGAATGGAATGTTTCTGCCGAATTTCCACCCTGAAGGAAATGGCGGCAAAAACTACGCCATGACTCCGATTCTTTCCCCACTAGAGTCCTATCGTGAAAACATGGTGGTAATCAGCGGCCTAAGTAATAGTGCACTGGTTAGTCCGAATGAAGGTGGTGGTGTACACACTCGAGCCCACGGTGGTTGGCTCAGCGGTGTATTGCCAAAGCGTACCGAAGGTGCGGACATCGAAGCAGGAAAAACTGTCGATCAGTATGCTGCAGATGTGCTAGGACAAGAAACTTCATTACGTTCAATACAACTGACTACTGATTCCAATTTCACTGTTGGCAATTGTGAAAACGGCTATAGCTGTACTTATCAGAATTCGACTTCTTGGAGATCGCCAACTACTCCACTTCCCCATGAACGTGATCCTCGTGTTGTATTTCAACGATTGTTTGGTGACGGTGGTAGTGTCGAAGCGCGCATAGCACAGATGCAAACCGATAGAAGTATTCTTGATTCGGTTTCTGACAGCATAAGCAATTTAGAAAAGGATTTAGGCCACGGCGATAAAGTTGTGATGGATGAATACTTAACTGCTGTTCGCGAAATTGAACGTCGCATTCAACGTGCCGAACAAAACAACGCAAATCGCCCTTTGCCTTCAGTAGAACAACCGGACGGTGTACCCGACACGTTCGAAGAACATATTGATACTTTGTTTGAAATGCTAGTGCTAGCCTATCAAGCAGATGTGACTCGAGTGAGCGTGATGCAGATGGCAAGAGAGCTAAGTGGCAGAGCCTATCCAGATATTGGTGTTCCCGAAGGACACCATACAGTTTCACACCACCAGTTGAATCCGCATAATATTCAACAGTACACGCGAATTAACACACACCACGTATCACTGTTTAAACAATTTGTAGATCGGCTCGCCAATACTCAAAATGGTGATGGCACTCTACTCGATCACAGCATTCTTCTTTACGGCACCGGCATGGGTGACGGCGATCATCACACGCCTTACAACTTACCGGTGATTTTAGTTGGTGGTGGCAGGGGCAAGCTTGAAGGTGGTCGTCACTTGAGGTATCCAATGCATACACCATTTATGAATCTCGGTTTATCACTCCTAGATAAAGTTGGGGTAGAAGTCGCAAGTATTTCCGACAGTACAGGCCACTTAAGCGATCTATAGGTAATCATGGTAACAATCACTATTCAGCGCTCTTTCGCGAAACTGATTCTTACATTAATTACGTTCAGTTTTTCTACGCTAAGCTTTGCCTCAACAGAGAGTGATTTAATCCATGCAATTATCGACGGCAAAATCGAGTTAGTGCGTGCCATATTAAATGAAGGCACCTCCGCTAATTCCACGTCTGCAGACACTACAAGTGCGTTGCAATGGGCTGCTCAAGGCGACCACAATGATATTGCGCGAATCCTATTAGAGAATGGTGCCGACGCAAATATAGCCAATAGATACGGTGTTACTGCTGCTGCCCTCGCTGCAGAAAACGGCAATTCAGAAATCATGCAGCTGATATTAGCGGCAGGCGTAGATGCCAATCAATCCATGCCCGAAGGCGAAACTTTATTGATGACCGCAGCTCGCACCGGCGATGCAGCTACCATTCGTGCATTATTGGAGCAAGGTGCTGATCCCAATCATCGTGAAGAATCACGCGGTCAAACAGCGTTAATGTGGGCAGCTTCTGAAAACAATGCAGATGCTATTCGCGTACTGCTGGAATTTGGCGCGAAAGTGCACTTAAAAACTAACAACCCATCGCGCATTGCAGACCGAACATTTGCTTACTCTCCTCCCACAGGGTTTTCAGCATTTATTTTTGCAGTGCGGGCAGGTCATATTGAAGCTGTCGACGCACTGTTGGACGCGGGCGCCAATGTCAATGACACGGTATCCGATGGTGAAAGTGCATTAATAATCGCTGCAGCAAATGCTAACTGGGAATTAGCAGCTCATTTAATCGACCGCGGCGCTGATGTAACTAGAGCTGATGCTGGTTGGAACGCGCTACACCAAACAGTGCGTACCCGCAGAATGAATTTAGTATTCGGTACACCAGGGCCATTTGCATCTGGAACTATCGACAGCACTGCGCTAATGCTGAAATTATTAAACGCAGGCATCGATGTAAACGCACGCATGACGCGCAATGGAATAAGAGATGGTCAGCGCAATCGATTTAATCGATTGGGTGCGACTGCATTTATGTTGGCTGCGAAAGTCACCGATGTTGAAGCGATGCGTCTGCTTCTTGATCACGGTGCAGATGCAAACATTCCTAATGCTGATGGCACTACGCCTTTAATGGTCGCTTCCGGTTTACATATTTGGAATCCAGGTGAGGACGGTGGTTCTTTTACCGGACAGGAAGAAGAAGTGCTTGAAGCCATCCGCATATGTGTAGAGCAAGGTAACGACGTTAATGCCAGAAACTATCGTGGTGAAACAGCATTGCATGGGCTCGGATTCCGGGGTGTGAATATTGCAGTGAACTACTTAGTTGAAAAGGGCGCAAATTTGACTGCCTTAACAGAGGACGGTTGGTCTCCTCTAGCTTTCGCAAGGGGTTTCAGTTACACGGATTTTTATAAAGCGCAATTGCATACGGCAACACTCATGGAAGAGCTCATGGTAGCTCGCGGGCTAGACACTCAGGGTGAAGAGCACTTCGTACCTGGCTCCGTTTGCTATGATTGTTTGCAAACTCGCGCCGATCAGATACAGTCCGTAGCCACCCGAGATCAGTGGATGGAAGATAATTTCGATCCAGAAAGTATGGAAATCCAGATGCTGCCATTCTGGAGCTGGCTCCCCTATCCTGATGCTTCACAAAATTCTTCCGTGGATGTATCCAGTCCGCGCTACCAACGCTAAAATCAATTTTTCTGGATTGAGTCGCAGTAGGCTTAATCCCTTTACTAATTAACTGAGAAGAGGAATTACATGTTTAGTCATGTCATGGTCGGTGCAGACGACATCGAATCAGCAAAATCATTTTATGATGCAGCCTTAGGAGCACTCGGCATTGAGCCAGGATTTGTTGACGATAAGAGTCGAGTTTTCTATCGCACTAAATCTGGGGTTTTTGGGGTAAGCAAACCGATCAATGGCGAAGCAGCCACCCATGCTAATGGGGGCACAATCGGCTTCGCCGCTGAGAATGCAGAACAATGCAACGCCTGGCATGCCGCTGGGCTGAAACAAGGTGGCATAGCAATAGAAGATCCACCTGGTGTTCGCGAAGGTGGAGGAGTAAAAATGTACATTGCCTATCTACGTGATCCAGCCGGTAACAAAATCTGTGCATTGCATCGAATGCCAACGGAGTAAATAAGAGTAATATCTTGCGCGATTTACAAACGAATCTATTCAGAGCAGTTTACGTATTTTGCCTAGCAATAAATTCGTTAACGTTCGCTCAAGACTCAATTAATCCGATCATAAATAAACTTGATGCGGGTGAGGCTGCCATTGGGACTTTTACTCGTGAACCACGATTCGATCTAGATTTCGTTGTTATTGACGAACAATACAACACCATCGACCTTACACTGTTAAGAAGAATGATCAATGACCTTAATGATGGTGATGGTTCGCCTATAGCAGCCCCTATTGTCAGACCACCTCTAACAATGAAAGATAATCCAGAGCAAGTTATTCCACAAATTATTGAAGCAGGTGCCTACGGGATCTTGTTTCCTGACATTGAAAATAGACAACAAACTGAAGTAGCAATCGCGTCCATGAAACTGGACCGAGATGAAATCTGGGGATCAGGAGATTACGAAGCCCTAGTGGCAATGATTATGATTGAATCGCCAGAGGGAATCTCTAATCTTCAAGAAATTATTCAGGTTCCCGGCGTTGGTGTTTTGTTTGTGGGACCAACGGACATGGCTTCCTATATAAATGCAGCAGGACCAAATGCACCACAGGTAGAAGCCATGGTGCAGCAAGTGCTGGCTGTTTGCTTAGAAAGTGGCATAGCATGTGGCTATCCCATCGTTGCCAACTCTGTTGACGATGCAGAAAGACAAAAGGCGAATCGTTTAGAACAGGGATTCAAAGTGCTCGCGGTAATGACTCGAGCCCGTTAAAATAATTTTATTAACCTATAAAAAATGGCAATAAAGAAAGCGGGCATTCTAAAAATAGAAAATCTTGTGTATCGTTTACTACTTTCTATAGATAACTATTGAGGAAATCTGGCTATACCAAAGCTACCGTAAATACCACCGATCCAAATCTCATTAGCTGCATCAATAGCAACAGTTCCAACGTTAAAGAAATCATTACCTTTATAATCGACCAGTTGTTCAACTTCAAACGTCGAAGGATGTACTTTGGCAACTCGAGCGGCGGAAAGGTCGCAAGGGTTTTCATCAGGGCAACGGGTAATATGCCCTGCAGCAATAATGCGCCCATCTGTTCCCCAGCGGACATTGTCTACATTAAATCCCACTGGAATTAAATCTACCTGCACTGGATTAGTGCCTCGTGAAATTCTTACTAAAGATCGATCACTCCAGCCACCAACATAGAACCAATTTCCATCTCCTGATGAAACCAATCCATTTGGACCAAACATTGAAGAGCCTGGTACTTCGATCCAATCTGTTGACGGATGCCATTCCCAGAGCTGGCCCCCAGCAGTATCGAAGTTTGTTGCTCCAAGATATCCACCTGGGAGAGTAGTTATGGAATTAATTCTGCGAGTACCTTCCGGAGCTGGTATACAACCAATCCAACTCAGTGTTGGAACACCGTTGCTTGCATCGAGATTAAAAACTTCAATTGCTTCTCGAGCACCATGACCTACGATGTAGAGTGTGTGATTATCGTTACTACCTTCTCTTAAGGTAATACCGTGAGGCTGAAAAGTTAGTATTGGTCCTGGACATTGACTATAAGTTTCTTGATTAAAATTTGGCACTACTGAATTGTGGGGATAAACCTCTTCTACCTGATGGCTATCGATGTTCACTGCATAGATAGGCCCGGCGGAGTCTGAAATTCTTCCGGTTGCTATCACCCAGTCAGTGTTAGGAACCTGGTACAAATCTTCTGGATTGATTAA
>MDTE01099006.1_pt1 | contig 35082 bp, 45 predicted proteins | sample 811231 | NCBI WGS metagenome assembly MDTE01 (sample SAMN05326651, study PRJNA326480) | marine metagenome | isolation source: seawater | place: Indian Ocean: Red Sea | collected 2010
AGAAACAGCTACACAGCTACAGCAAACCAGACAAGTTTTGCGTCAGTATATGATGTTGGATATGTAGACGTATATCTTAATGGTTTGAAGCTAATGCCTGCTGACTTTACAGCAACAGATGGTGCTAATATTGTGCTAGCATCAGGTGCGGCTGCTGGTGATACAGTGGATATTGTTGGCTATGGCGCTTTTAGCTTGTCTAACTTTTACACTAAAACTGAGTCAGATGGACGTTATTATCTAAAAGCTACTGCTGACAGCAATTTCCTCGATGCCGCACTAAATTTGAGTGATCTTGCAAATGCGGCTACCGCAAGAACCAATTTAGGTTTACACGCAGTTGCATCTAGCGGTGATTACAACGACCTTACAAACAAGCCTACAATATCTACCACTGCTAGCAATGTTGCTGGCGGTACGGCAAATGGTATTTTGTACCAGAGTGCGACAGATACAACGGCTCATTTGGCGGCTGGCGTATCTGGTTACATATTACAAACTAACGGAACGGGATCTGCACCTACATGGGTTCCGAAATCATCTGTTGCCACGCCCACAGGTGTTGCGTCGGTAATGAAGCTGTCAATATAGAGAGGTACACATGGCAGATACACTAGAAAAAATAGCTTTTAAAAACTGGTCAACAAGTGAGGTTGCGGCTGGGACGGCATTTGACATTACTACTAACGCAAATACAGCCTTTGTTGTAAAGGATATACTTTGTGAGCAATTTAACACTGCAAATCCAGTAGAGTTAAAAGCAACTCTAGCGGCAACTTCTGATATAGGCACTTATCCTACAAGTATAGGAACTGTGGCTAGTTCTGCAGTGTCGGGCATGAGTGGCAGTTTAATTATTCCGCCAAGCCACACATTGAGGGTAACACCTACTGTAAAAACAGCCGCTTATTGGGATATACAATTTGCAACGTGGAATCATTACCAATATGGCTATTTTAACAATAATGCCAGAAACTTTAACCAAAGCAGTTATAACAGAACAACCGTTCCTACTTTTGGCGGTACGTTAGAAAAAACAATAAAAACGACTCATTATGATAATTTTGCTTGGTCTACTGCTCTTGGCAGTCCTTGGACTGATAATTTCGGTATGGGGTCGTATACTTCTACTTATTATAGTGGCAACTACCAATGGCAAGAAGATTATGGTTTCCAATGGATGTTATTCACAACGCCAACAGTAAACACAAACGGAACGGCTGGCCCCAATGGTGGTAATAACATGATTGTTGGGATGGGTAATTCTAGTTATTACAATACGAGTTCCTTTGGCGTAGCTTCAGACAACAGTACTAACAAACTAGGTCAGCAAGGTTGGATTAACCAATATTACAATATTCCTAGTTGGGATGGTGAGCAGTTAGTTTTTACAGGCAACTACAATAATCTTTATTGGTTCAATCTCGCAGAAGGCAAACATTTAGGTTATCAAAACGCAACAGGAAGTCAAACCTATGGAATTGTTCAAACAAATGGCGCTGACTCAGGGCAAGGAACTCGTTATTTAACGTCATACGCTAGGACGCATTTTTGTAATTCATCCCCGACTCATGGCTACTATGTTACTGTCTCAGGCCATTCAAACACTAATATAAAAATTACGGCATCTAAAATAGATAAATCAGCAATTATTGCGCTTGGTGCGAACACACAAACATACACAATGGCTGCAGGGGATTTCTGGACAATTACTGATGGCTCAACAAATGCCAATAGCGGAAACCCAAAAACAGTAGGTAACACTTATTCAAATGGTCAATCATATCAAAAGTGGATGACTGCAGATTGGCACTCACAAGCGTCAAAACTTGTAATTGTTATTGCTGACGAAAATGGCAACCAGATGAATTTCTTAGTAGTAGATCACGGTCAAAGAGCGCCAAACAACGCAAGATATGCGACCAAAGCACAGCTAGAAGAATGGTTTGGGTGGAAATCTCCAATTCTTGAAACAAATAATGGTGTTGCTAGAATAACGTTAGGTAGCGGTGGTAGCAGTTCGCTTGTTAATAATTGTACGCCATCGTTACCAGAAGGTCTTGTGCCAACAATTCATGCTAGACAAACGTTTTATTTAGTAGAAAATCATTTGTATCTTTATTGTACAGCGAACTATGGACGTATCCTTAGATTTGACTTAACGGATGCAGACGGAGCAGTAGAAGTTATAGCGTCAAAAACTAAAAGTGCGGCTGGCACAAACGATGTTGTAGGCATGGATGGACAAGATCAGAGAGAAACGTTCCATGCAATTAAAACATACCCAACAACATCAGTCATCAATTCTCGATCATACACACAAGGCTTTTCCGCCCATATGTCAGTGTATGGCATAAAAGAAACGCGATAGGAGAGTAATTATGGGCCTTACTTCAACGCCAATATCTAGCGGGACAACAGCCGCAGCTACACCCGATAAAACAATTTCAATTAGACAATATGGAAGTGCTAATAATGTTTTGCTTTATACAGTTCCAGCAGGAAGAAAATTTAATGGTCGCTGTGGCACAGATACAGTTAGTGGCGGTTCTTATGGTTTTATTATAACAAAAGCTGGCGGTGTATATAACAGCGCAAATGATCCTGTTTACATGACAAGTTATTATTTTCACGGTGCCAACTATCAAAACAGACACCCAGCAAGTGAGGGAACCTTAACGCTGCAGGCTGGTGACACTATTCACAACCTTAACAATAGTTCTAATTTAAGTTGGTATATCTTGGGAGTTGAAAGCGATGCTTGATACAAGACTGATAGATGGTGTTATGTATGACATTGAAACGACTATTGACAAGGATTTGTCATCATCAACGATAGCAAAAACTCGCCCGCCAATAACAGAAACAGAAAATGAAGATGGCGGTATTGACGTAACAGTGGACTATGAAGGTTTTACGCCAGAAACTAAATTTTTTATTAATCTTCCCAATTACAATCCTCTTTCCGTAGAGCCTTGGGTGAATGACGCTCAACGTCATAAATTTGCCGTTAAATGCGATGAAGGGCTGTGGAATGAATGGCCCCCACACGTTTCTGATAGTGAGGAAAGTGAATAATGACAAGGGCAAGAGATGTAGCTGACAAGAACTTAGCAGTTATATCTGCGGGTAATAGCGGTCAAATATTAACCTCTGATGGTAACAACTGGTCAGCACAAGATGCTGGCATAACGGAATTATCGGAAGATACGACGCCCGCTTTAGGCGGTGATCTAAGTATGGGATCGCACTCTATAGCTGATGGTGTTTTAGGCATCAAAAATACTGGCACGCAATCAGAGCTACGAATGTATTGTGAGGTAAATAATGCTCATTATGTTGCGTTAAAAGCCCCGGCTCACGCAAATTACAGTGGAAACCCAACATTTACTTTGCCTCCAAATACAGGATCATCAGGACAGCTTTTGCAAACAGACGGTGCAGGAGCGATGTCATGGGGAGATGCGGCTGCAGGAGGAAATACGTTTCAAGCAACGGCAAATGGCTCTATTGCGGATGGAAAACCAGTGATTTTAGAAAACACTGGAACTGTGGCACAAGTGGCGCTTACAGGAACATCACTTGCGTCTGTGGAGCAAAATAATGGTGCGTTTAGGCCTGATCGCACAAGCAATCCATTTTCCTATGGTCAGTCGTTTTACAATCCAGTAGAAAATATGGTTTTTGTTGTGTATAGAGACGAGCAAACTGCTTATCCTACAGTTGTAGTAGGCGAAGTCTCAAACACTACTGCAAATGGTATAACGTGGGGAACTCCTGTAATTCTTGATACGGTTAATTCATATTGGGTTGCTGGCGGGTGTCAAGAGTCAAATGGCAGAATGGCTGCTTTTTGGCAAGACAATCAGCTTGTGGGAAAGTGCATAGGATTTATCAGATCAGGAACATTAAGTGTTACGTTAGGTTCTTCGGTACAAACATATGACTCTACCGCAGTACAGTATAATACTTGTTGTTATGACTCGGTTAATGACGCGATTGTTATAGGCTGGAGACAATATCCCAATAATGGTGGGGCAACGTACACGCCAATGATGCGTTATTGTAATGTGCTTGCCAACACTTCAATTAATTTTTTAACGAGCGCACACCAAATAAATGGTCAGCAAACGTATGCTAATAGAGTTGCTTACTCGCCTGATCATCAACGAGTTATGATGGTGTTTTCTAACAATATTGGCAGTGATTGGAAATATTCGACTGTTAGCTATAGTGGTGGCACGTTATACACAGGAGCTAATGGTACTATTAACACAGGTAACTGTGGCACTGGCACAATAGCCTATGATACGACAGCCGATAAATTTGTTACGTTTTACAATGACGGAACTGCATCGCGGGGTCAGGCTAATGTTCTTACGCTAACAGCAGGGGGAACAAATGCGGCTCCTAGTGACTCAGTTAGTGTAGGGCCAGTCCAGAATATGTTAGCGGCTGGTCAAGAACCAAATTTTGGCAACACCACAAACAATGCCGTCTATTGGCCCGCACAAGATAAAACAGTCGTTGTTTTTAGTCATGTGCAAAACGCGGCAAAAGCGTCTTTTGTCACAGCAACCGTATCAGGAACAACAATAACATTCACCTCACCAGAAGTTTTGACTAATTCAAACTATACTCAAGGTGCGGATATTTCTTGTGTATATGATGACAACGCTGACACGGTTATTATCACGTTTTGGGCTTATCGAACACCTAGCACCCGCTATTATGTTCGCACAAATCTTTTAACTGAAATAAGCATAACAAATCTCACAGCAAGCAACTTTTTAGGTATTGCTAGTGGATCTGTCACCAACGGACAAACAGCAACAATACAACTCACGGGCAACGTAGACGATGCTCAAACAGGAATGACGGTTAATGACACAATGTATGTGCAAGACAACGGCACTCTTGCAAATTCGGCGGGTTCTGTAAGTGTTGTTGCGGGTCGCGCATTGTCTGCAACTCATTTAAAAATAGCGTGAGGAATTATGAAAATAATTGTTGAAAAAGAAACTAAGTTGGTAAAGTTTTTACTAGATGATCTTGTAGAAATACATCCAACACCAGATCATATTATGCTCAACAAAAATGGTAAAGATATTGCAAAAATTGCTTGCCATAATGAGGATGACTGCACCGTTTTTCGCAACATAGAAAATGCACCCGAAGACTATATGGGTAATAAATATACTTATGAGGATGGGGAATTTACACTTGTTGATGGATGGACAGACCCTCTTAACGAAGAACAACAGATAGCGAATCAATAAATGGTAGAAAAGAGCATAGACTACAGCAAAATAGAGCCGTATCATTATTCAAATTGGTTAGGTAGCTTATCATTTGATGACTTGCAAAGATTACGCAAAGTTGTACGATTGGTGCATATGAAAAATTACCCGAAGCGTCAAATCACTAACAGGGAAATGGATCGTATAATTGAAGCTATTGGCCCAAGGGTAGCAGAGCAACAATTGAAAGCACTAATTGATGCAGGAAAACTTAACTAACGGCTATAAATTTGAATACAAGCCGGGTGGTGATGTTCTCAAAAAATTTCTAAAAGACGATGCTTTTGTTAGAGGCATAAGGGGGCCAGTGGGGTCTGGCAAATCCGTGAGTTGTTGCATTGAAGTAATGCGCAGGGCTTGTCAACAAGAACCTGATAAAACAGGCGTAAGAAGATCGCGCTGGGGGATCATACGCAACACAAATCCACAGTTACGCACAACAACAATAAAAACATGGCTAGATTGGTACCCAGAAGATGTTTTTGGGATTTTTAAATGGTCTGTGCCGTATACACATTTAGTTAAGTTTGCCGATGTTGAAATAGAAGTTATTTTTTTAGCATTAGATCGCGACGAAGATGTTAGAAAACTGTTGTCTATTGAATTTACCGGGATATGGATAAATGAGGCGCGAGAAGTGCCTAAATCTATTATTGATGCCTGTACTATGCGTGTTGGCAGATTTCCAAGCAAAAAAGATGGTGGCCCCACTTGGTATGGCGTTGTTATGGATACTAACGCACCTGACGAAGACCATTGGTGGGCTATTATGTCAGGCGAAGTGCCATTGCCTGAGTATATAACAAGAGAAGAAGCTATGATGTTGGTCTGTCCTGATGATTGGACGTTTTATACGCAACCTAGCGCATTGAAAGAGATCAAAGCGCCTGATGGGGAAGTTCTTGACTATCAGCCAAATAACGACGCTGAAAATAAAGAAAACCTTGTCGATACTTATTACCCAAAACTAATAGCAGGGAAGACAAAATCATGGATAGACGTTTATGTAATGAACAGGATAGGCAACGTAGTAGAAGGCAAGCCTGTATATCCCAACTTTGCAGCCGAAATTCATTTAGCAAAAGAACCCATACCGACATCAGGCCAAGAACTCATTATTGGAATGGATTTCGGTTTGACTCCGGCGGCTGTATTTACCCAACGTCTTCCTACAGGCCGATGGTTGGTATTAGCAGAATTGGTAGCATCAAACATGGGTACAGAAAAATTTGCCCAAGAGGTAAAAAGCGTTATAGCGCGCAAATTCCCAGACCATTTCAATAACGCTATAATTTATGGCGATCCAAGCGGTGATTACCGTGCTCAAACAGATGAGCGAACACCGTTTTCGATTCTTAGAGCCGCAGGATTGAAAGCGTACCCTGCCCCTACTAATGATCCTAGTTTACGGATAGATAGTGTGGATGGGGTTTTGACTCGCGTTGTTCAAGGCAAAGCAGGATTTTTATTAGATCCTAGCTGTACTGTCTTGAAGCGCGGGTTTGAAGGAGGATATGCTTACAATAGAGTAAGAGCAACAGGAGCAACTGAAAGATTTCATGATGCTCCCGATAAAAACAAGTTTTCACACATACATGACGCTTTGCAATACGCTATTACTGGTGGTGGCGAAAGTCGCAAAATGATGGGCCAAAAACAAGGCAAAATAGCTAACGGTAAATCGTTTTATGATCCGTTTGACAGGCAAAAGCACGTTATGCAAAACAAGAAAAGAGCAAACGATAAATGGGAACAAATATTTCGACGTGGTACTTAGTATTTATAGCAAGACAAAAACAGTATTGGTGGGATTATATTTTTTGTCGAGGTAAATACAAACACGTATGCGCTTTAGGGTACGATGCGTCTGCTGATCAATGGTATTTATATGATTGGTCGTTTATTGGGGTGCATTTTTATAAATTTAGCGATGATCAATTAGACAATTTTATTATCCACGTTTTAAGGCGCGGTGGATCTATATTGCGCAAACCGCAAACAAAAGAACCTTATAAAAAACTATGTTTCCCGCTTGCGACTTGTGTAGCGGGTGCTAAACACTTAGTTAAGTTTAAATCATTAGCTTTTACTCCTACGCAATTGTTTTGTGCGTACACAAAAGCGGGTGCAAAGCGTTCTTTTGTAACTTCGGACACAAATTTATCAACAGATGAGGTAGCGTCATGGGATTGAAAATTACAATTACCCCCGGCAAAAAAAAGAAGCCAAAAACTAAATCTAAATCAAAAATGATGAAGAAGAAAAAATAATGGGCGCTATTGGTAAAATATTTAGCGGGCCTGAAGAAGATCCTCAACTGAAAGCTGATAGAGATGCGTCTCGACGGATGGCAGAAGAAGAAAAGCGTAGAGCCGAAGAAAAAGCGGCTAATCTACGTTCTGCACGTTTGAGTGGTAGAGTAGGTTTTTCTAGTTTGTTGGGGGCGGGATTAGGCGGTGAGTCTAAAAACAAAAAAAGTTTGTTGGGATAACATATGACCCCCAAAACACTGAAAGATAAGGCTGAACAAGCCTTTACTAAACGTGATAGATATAAACCCTTGTTTCAAGACGCATATGACTACACTATGCCAACGAGACAGGGGTTTGATCATAGCGATCAAATAGGTTTATCAAGAACAGATAGAATATTTGATGAAACGGCTGTAGTCGGTGTTACAGAATTTGCAGCCGAATTGCAAAGTTCATTGATACCACCGTTTGCTAGATGGGCAAATCTCGTAGCTGGCAGTGATATCGAAGACAAAGACGAAGCAGAAGAAATTAATGCTGAACTGCAAAGAATTACCGAAAAAGTATTTGATCACATAGCAAATTCTAATTTTGATCAAGAAGTAAATGAGGCGTTGCATGACCTTGCTGTGGGTACTGGTGTTCTTAACATTCTTCCGGGAGATGCTGTCGATCCTTTGAGATTCCAAGCAATACCCTTAACAGAAATTGCTATAGAAGATGGCCCTGACGGTTTAATAGATGATGTGCATTACAGAAAGTTTTGTCGCGTAGATCATATTCCTATTATGTTTCCTGACACACCGAAAGAGGTTTTGGAAACAATACAGCATCGTAATTCAAGCAACGATCAAATAGAAGTTATACAGTCAACAATGCGTGACAGATCAACCGCCAATGTTAGAAATTGGGATTATGTTGCGCATATACCTAGTATAGAAACGGAATTGGCGAGAGAGCGATACTCAGGTCGTGGTTCAAATCCGTGGGTGTTGTTCCGTTGGAGCAAAGCAGCAGGGGAAAGTTATGGTCGTGGCCCTGTTATTAATGCTTTGCCAGCAATAAGAACGTGTAATCTTGTAGTGCAGCTTATACTTGAAAATGCAGATATGGCTGTTACTGGAATGTGGCAAGCGGATGATGACGGGGTGATAAATCCAGACAGTATTAACTTAAGACCGGGAATCATCATTCCACGCGCCCCCGGATCACGAATAGATCCGTTACAGACCCCTGCACGATTTGATGTAGGACAACTTGTGTTAGACGATATGCGTCATAACATAAAAAAAGCATTATATAATCAACAACTAGGGAGGCCGCATGAAGCTACCCCAATGTCGGCTACTGAGGTCGCGGAGCGTATGGCTCAATTGGCTCAAGAAATTGGCCCGGCTTTTGGGCGATTAATGAAAGAATTAGTAGAGCCTGTTATTCAACGTGTTGTGTACATTATGAAGAAAAAAGGCCTCATTGAAATACCAACAATAAATGGCAAGGCAATAAAAATAGTATCACAATCGCCATTAGCAGCCGCGCAACGTATGCAAGACGTTACAAATATGGATCAGTTTATGCAACGCATGGTTGCTATTTTTGGCCCACAAATAACACAAGTATTAGTAGATCAAGATGAAACAGCAAGATGGTATGCAGAAAGACAACAAGTGCCATTTAAGTTGTTGCGTGATCCAGAACAACAAGCGTCATTATTGCAAAATACAATTGGTGATTTAGCGCCTGTATTAGATCAACAAAGGGGAGAGCCGCAATAGATGCACTCGAAAGCCACGATTGCGCATAACGCACATAAGTTTTTTACGAGTCGAGATGGTGAAATTGTTATTGATTATTTACGCAGTATCACTATGAATACGGTTTTACAACCACCGATAGATCCAAACGAAGCGGTATACATGGAAGGGAGAAGATCAGTATACGCAGACATAATGCAATTACTAGAAACAGCCGAAAGACTATTAGAAAAACAAGGAGCAGATAAGGATGGAAGAACAGTCACAAACCTCTGGAACAGAGCAAACAACCGAATCAACGGAAGCGGTAAGACCTGATAACATTCCCGAAAAGTTCTGGGATGCCAGTACAGGCTCAGTTGCCACAGACCAAATGGCTGAAGCATACACACAGTTGGAAAAAGCGTTTCATCAAAAAACCGAAACGTTACGTGAAGAAATTGCAAACGAAAGGCTGTCAGATAGACCTGAAAGTTTAGACAAATATACACTGCCAGAGATTGAAGGGTTAGGAAATGATGATTGGCAAGTAAATTTTTGGCGAGAGCAGGCATATGAATTAGGTTTAAATGACGAGCAGTTTGGCAAAGTTGTTAATGCGTTTGCCGAAAAAAGCATAGCTGCAATGCCAGATTTTGACGCAGAAAAAGCTAAACTAGGCGATGATGCAGACACAAGATTAGAAGCAATAACAGCATGGGCTGACACGTTAGATGATAACACGAAAAGCCGTATTTATGATATTGCTATAACAGCAGATGGTGTAAATGCCGTAGAAACACTTATGGCTCTTGCGCAAAAAAGTTCTAGCGTTGTTAGTGATCAGCAAACTGCAACGCCAGCAAAAACACAAGAAGAGTTGCAACAAATGATGAACGATGAACGATATTGGAATCCAGCAATGCGAGACCCACGCCTTGTTGCAGAAATTGAAAAGGGTTTTGCGAAACTTAACCAATGATGAAAGGTAAACACAATGCCAGCTCCGAGTAAAACAAAAGGTGGTCGGGTATCTCGTTATCCTAGTCCAACGTCAAGGATCAAAAAGCCAAAGAAAAAGCCAATGCGACCTATGCGATCAAAAAGGTACTAAAGTGCGTTGGGCTGAAATAGCGGTGTTGTTAATAGCAGTTATTATATTAGCTGTTTGGTACAACACTGCTAATGCCCAAAATAGTTATTTGCCGTGTTTACCGACAAACGAAGTAAAGAAACGGTTAGAAAAGTTAGGTGAAGAACGCATATGGCGCGGATTATCAGCAAGGGGCCACATAACAGAGATTTGGTTGAATAAAACATCTCTCAAATGGTCGGCAGTTGTGCATCTACCGTCAGGGCATAGTTGTTTACCAGATGGGGGCGATCATGGGGAAAATATTATTAAACCGGGGGCATAATGGAAGGATTAGACGCTCTTGACTTGCTGAATACTGCCATTGCCGCTTTCGCGATATTGGGTGGTATGGTTTATGCTATTATTAAAACAAAAGTTGATGTTGAACATTTAACTAAAAAGGTAGAAACATTATTTAATTTGTTTAACAACATGAGAGATAAGGATAAGTAACATGGCAAAACGTCCCGGTTTATATGCTAACATTCACGCTAAACGTCGTAGAATTAAGGCGGGAAGCGGAGAAAAAATGAGAAAACCCGGAACAAAAGGCGCCCCGACCAAAAAAGCATTTGTAAAATCGGCTAAAACAGCAAAAAAACCTAAAAAGAGGGCATAATGGCTAAAACTCCTGCATGGCAACGAAAGGAAGGAAAGAGCAAAAGTGGTGGTTTAAACGCGAAAGGTCGCGCAAGTTATAACAAACGAACAGGCGGTAAACTAAAAGCCCCTGTAACAAAAAAGCCGTCGGAACTCAAAAAAGGTGTCAAAGCGGCTAAAAGAAGAAAATCGTTTTGCGCTCGCATGAAAGGCATGAAACGTAAATTGACTAGCGCAAAAACTGCTAGAGATCCTAATAGCAGAATTAATAAATCACTTAGAAAGTGGAATTGTTAGCTTTTGTGCGTAACAATACATTCTTTGCTAAATTACTGGTAATTATCGGCCCATGCGGTTGTAACTCTGGCCCGTAAGGAACAACCAGATACAGTTACAGACGTTGGAACAACCGTTTAGTGTAATTTTAACTGCAAAGGAATTGTAAAATGGCAGCACCTACCATAGACAATACCTTTATCTCGCAGTTTGAGAGTGAAGTACACGTTACTTTCCAGCGCATGGGTTCTAAACTCCGAAACACAGTACGCGAGAAGAAGGTATCTGCCCAAGACGATACTTTTCCAAAAATTGGTAAAGGCGTTGCAGGGCAAAAAGCTCGTCACGGTAAAGTGCCATTGATGAACCTTGATCACTCTAAAGTTAAGGTTTCAATGGATGACTACTACACTGGCGAACTAATTGATAAGCTGGATATGCTAAAGACCAACATCGACGAACGACAAGTTACTGTGCAAGCAATTGCAGGGGCATTAGGTCGTAAAGTTGACGAGGTTCTTACAACAACTATGGATAGTGCTACAACTGGCACATCAGAAAGCCCACAAGGGGCTGACAATGTTGTTGTTCATGGCAGCACTGGCTTAACAAAAGCTAAAATCCAAGGTGTTCATCAAAGATTCGGAGACAGAGATGTTCCCGATGATGGACAGCGATACTGGCCTGTTAGCCCTGCTGGTTGGGTCGATCTCATCGACATCCAAGAGTTTTCTGACGCTGATTACATCGGCCCAGATCAACTTCCTTGGCCTACTGGCATCACGGCAAAACGTTGGTTTGGTTTCTTGTGGTGGTCTTTCTCTGGTCTACCTATTTCTGGTAGCACAAGAAAAAGTTTCTGTTACCACAGAAGCGCAATTGGCCTTGGCATGAACGCTGAACCACAAATTACACCATCATATGAGAACGAATATGCGGCCTTCTTGTTCGTAGGTTCGTTAGCACTTGGTAGTGTTATTATCGACCAAGATGGACTTGAAGAAGTCCAGTACACAGAGTAAGGGGAGGTTATCATGGCTTTTACTTTTAATACACTTTCCCGAGTAGCCCAAGGTGCAGGATTTACGCAGTATATGTATGCAACTTCTGATGCAAAAAATACTGTTGATGCTGCTGGTTACTTTAATGGTGCAGCCGACTTTCTTAATGTCAATGACATTATATTAGTCAAAGCATCAGATGGTGTTGGTCAAGTCATTGTAAACGATGTAACCGCAGGTGCAGTAGACACCGGGGACGTTGACGCAATAACTGCAACTGACAGCAGATAGATCCCTTCGGGGTATAGGGGGAGGTGTTGGACTGATTTGGCTCTTTCTCAGTCTTGCCCTCCCTCAACTTTTAAGGAGTAGATAGTGAGCAAAACCAAAATTGATATTGTAAACTCGGCTTTGGTTCTAGTTGGCGATAATCCTATAACTTCTTTGGACGATCAAACTACACAAGCATTAGTAGCAAATACATTATTAGACGATATTGTAGAGGCAGAATTATTTGAAACGCGATGGAGGTTTGCGTTAAATACATCTGTATCTACTTTTGTGTCAAGCAAAACACACCCAACAGGATTAGGTGTTTTCCAAATACCATCAGGAACTATACGCATATGGAACGTGTTAGAACGTGGCAAGTCTGTTCTTGGTGAGTGGGAAATGGAAGGCGATAAACTGCTTATAGATGCAGATGCAAACTCTGATATAGCTATAGAACGAACTGTCGAACCACACGTTGCATATTGGCCTCCACATTTTCGTATGGCAATTATACACGCTCTTGCCGCAGTGTTTTGTATGGGTTTAACTGACAATGACGATAAATCAAAACTGCTATCAGCCGTAGGAGATACATACAGACGAAAAGCGAGAGCGCAAGATAGCGGTCAATCAACGCCAAGAGTAGTTAACACATCGCAAATGCTTGCATCACGTAGAGGCGTAAGGTCAGGTAATGAAGGTCTTATTTAATGGCGAGAGCAACAAGTACACTAAGCACATTTTCAAGTGGAGAACTTGATCCACGAATGAGAGGTCGTACAGACCTCAAACATTATTTGCAAGGTGCTTTGCGTATGCGTAATTTTCGTCAATTAGCGCAAGGCGGTGTGTCAACACGCCCCGGCACAGACATGATCGCAGAACTTGACGGTAAAGCGAGAATCATTCCATTCATTTTTTCTGAATCAACATCTTATGTGTTGGCATTTACTGAATATAACTGTGCGGTATTTGCTGGTAGAGATTGGCGTATTGTTACTCAATTTGCACACCGATTTTCATTAACTCAAGTGCAGACAATGGACTTTGCGCAATTTGCTGACACTATGATATTGGTGCATGAACAAGTAAGACCACAAGTTCTCAAACGTACAGATATGAATACGTTTGAAATTACCGATTTAACTTTCGATGACAACGAAACAGAAACAAGGTTGCATCAACCGTATTTTAAATTTACTGCACCAGAAGTACATTTAGTATTTGGAAGTAACTCAGGATTTAGTGCTGGCACAACAGTAGCCGTGGGAACTTACAAAAACAATGGACAGCAAACAGTTAATAATTTTTGGAACGCTGATCACGTTGGCAAACGGTTTCAAATTTTAGATGTTGGCGACAATACATTTAAAGAGTTTGAAGTATTATCATTGTCTACAGCAAACACTTATGATGCGTCGGTGATATTAAAAGACACATTAACTAGCCAAGCAGCGCAGTTAACGTTGGATTGGGGAGAACCTTTATTTAGTGATCTTCGTGGATACCCAAACACAACTTGTTTTAGAGAAGGTAGGTTGTGGTTTGCGGGTAGCCCCGGCAGACCGAGTGGTATTATTGCGTCGAAAGTAGAACAATTTTTTAATTTTGACGTAGGCATAGCGTTAGACGATGAAGCGATTGATTTTAGCGCGGCAACGTCAGAAGTTAGAAAAATAGAATATCTTATTCCGGGGAGAGATTTAACTATATTTACAGACGGAGCAGAAATGTTCACGTCAGTAGATGACGGTGAAGCAATTACACCAACTAACATGAACGTTAAACCACAAACTTTTTACGGATGCAAAAGAGTAAAACCGTATGTTTTTGACAGCGCAATACTGTTTGCTCAACGTGGCAATGGACGGAATATAAGAGAGTATTTTTATAAAGACTTAAACCAATCATATAGCAGTAGCTCTATATCAATATTAGCAGGACATTTGGTTAACAAACCTGTAGATGCAGCTGTTCTCACAAGCGCAGATTTTGCAGAACAATATGCGTTTTATGTAATGGAAAATGGCTCTATGGCTTGTTTCCATAGTATCCGCGAAGAAGAAACACGCGGATGGTCGTTGTGGTTCCCCGGTGTAAGTGACGCAGGAGAAAAGTCAGATATTGTTGGTTATGCAAATTCGGATATAACGATGGCTGATCAAAATACATTTATGAGCCAATTAGATGTGTTTCAATCTTCAAGTACAGGAGATCGTTTTATAAGTGTTTGTGTAGTAAACGATGATTTGTTTATTGTAAGTCAAAGATCAATATCAGGAACTACTAGATATTTTTTAGAGCGTTTTAATATTGATCGTTATTTTGATATGGGAATTACACGAAAATCCTCAACGCCAACGCGAACATTTACTGGCTTTGATGATTTTGCTAACCATGAAGTAGCGGTAAGAAGTCGTAAAGCATTTATAGGCACTTATAAAATTACAGGCGCAGGAGAATTAACATTACCAGAATCTATCGAGCCACAAGTAATGATAGATGTTGGGTTGCCATTTTTAGCCTACTTAAAGCCAATGCCATTTGATGCGCCAACAAGAAGCGGTGATCTTACTGGTCGTAAACGAAGATTAAACAAACTTATTGTAGAAACGTTTGATACATTAGCATTGTCAGCGCAAAACGAGGTATTGTTAACTAGAGAAGTAACAGAAGATTTAGCGGGGCAACCAAAAGGAACAAATGGCCCACAAGAATTTAAATTTTTAGGTTACAGTAGAGAACCTACTGTGACATTAACATTAACAGAACCAATGAAAGCAACAATATTATCAATGCAAGCGGAGTTGTCGTACTAATGGGTGATCCAGTAACAATGTTAGCAATAGCCAGCACTGCTGTTGTAACTGTTGCACAAATAAAAGCAGGAAACGTAGCCGAAGCGAGAGCGAAAGAAGCGGCTGCACAACGAGAACTTGAAATGCAAAGACAGCAAGCGCAGTTAAAACGCGAAAGCGCAGAACGCAAGGCGCGTAATAGAGCGTTGCAAGCAGCTTATGGTGGCAGTTCTACAGGACGATCAGCATTAGCGTTAAGTGCGGAAAACTTGCGTAGAGATGCAGATAACCAATTAGCAGTATCGGTTACTGGCAGAAGCCAAAGCAGAGCGTTTCTATTGCAAGGTAAAGAAGCCAAAATAAGCGCATATGCAGGCGCGGCTGACACAGCTTTTAGTGGCGGTAGGTCGTTACTCAAAGGTGGTATGAGTGGTCGCAGTTCCTCTTTTAATAGAGGGTATCCAGTGAGGACATAGTTATGGCATTGAAACGCGAAACTAGAAATGTATCTATTGGGAATATGCCAATCGTACAGCCTGCTTCGCAGGATGCGTTAGCTAATTTTGCACGTAGAGCGCAACAAGATTTTGTCCAAGAAAAAGAATTAGAAAAACGTGATAACGATGCAATGTATGTGTCGAAACAAAAAAGCGCATTATTCGACCGCATTACACAAATAAAATTAAGTCAAGAGATACCCGACCCTACAGCGTTTGCAAAAGAAATAGGGACGCACGTTAGAACAACATTGCGTAACGCAGAAAATGATGAACAACGTGTGCAAATGCAGTTGGCATACGATCCTATAATCAGCGCAACAATGAATGATTTAGCTGAAAAAAGAGCAATATATAATTCAGATGTCACGTTATCCGAAATAGATGACTCTACACAGCAACTTGTTGATGAGTTTGATGTATTAGGAGAAAACGCACAGCGATTAATATTAAAAAACGGAACAATGGACGGAGAGATTGATCAATGGTTCGACCAAAAAGTACGCAAATCATTGGGCCGTTATAGTCCTGCACAAGCAAAAATTGATGCAAGAGAAGTTAAAACGCAATTGCGAACAAAGTTAGCGTTTAATGAATATATGACAACATTGCAAACATTGGGAAAAACTGCGGCTGATGAGCAGTTAGCAAAAACGGCTGCAGATTGGTCGAAGACAGCAAAAGGAGAACACAATTTTCGCCAAGATGTACGGATGCAATTAAGTTCATTAAACGTGCAAAACAAAATTAAAAAACTTTATAACACTGCGCTTAATAAATTTACTGAGGCATCGCACAATGAGCGTAAAATGATGTTGTCTAGTCTGGAAGGAAAAATACCAGAAGACATGATGCAACAATTGCGAGAAACAGTAGAAACAGGAAACAAAGTAATTGCATCAGCAGATTATGCGGCTGTCGTAGGACTTGAATTAGAGAGCGCCTTAACAGAAAAAGACATCAATGACACAGCATCGAAATTAAGTTTATATGCAAAAACACCGAAAGATAGAGCAACGTTAGCAAGATTAGTAGGGCAAGCAAAACAAAATATAATTAGAGATAAAGTCAAAGAACAGGCAGACGAAGCTAAGGATGCAAATAAACGATTAGATGAAAGTGGGTTAGCCGATGTTTTGGATGTCATCAAATTAAATGGTGTGCCAACAGATCCAAAAGTATTAGGAAGTATTACTAGCCATTATCCAGATGGGCGACCAATAACAAATCCATCACATATTAAAGCTATTAGAAATGCAATTAGAACAGCTAATACAGAAGGTAAAGCGTTGCGTGATTGGGTAAGCGCAGGAAGACCCGGAACACCAAACGCTACTATTGTTGCAGGATTAGAAAAAGATTTTGGCAAAAAAGCCGGAGCCGCGTGGCAAGCATATTTGAGTGGTGATAACACACCGGGGGTTGTTGAAGCTATAGGTGGTTGGATGACAACTAACAAATATATGCCAAAACAAATTGCCGATCATTACAAGTTTGCGGATATATCGAAAGCACCAACAGCACAAGTACAACAATTAAGTCGTTTTTATGAATTTGTTCGAAGCAATCTTGAGCCAACACAAAACATTACAAAGGTTATGGCAAACATAGATCCAACAACTAAAATTATGTTGTCACGGTTTGCACTAATTAAACCAGAAGAACAAGCAAGTTGGTTAGCAAATTGGCAACAAGAGTTAGCATTAGCACAAAATAATCCTGAGAAAACACGACAAGCTATTCTTGCGCAAAAAATAACAAAGCCCGCAAAAGATGGTGAACCGCATATGATCGAACAAGGTGTTGTTGATTATGTACAAACATCAAAAATGTTTGATTGGGGAAAAATGGTACTCAATACTAAAGCGGTAGCAGTAGAAGGATATTTTGATACATGGCAACACCGTAATAAAATTACACCGTTTTTAGATGAAGCTCGTAGTTTCGATAAAAATTCTTTACTTGGTTATTTGTTTGGTAAAGGAATTGGGGATCAACCGTTCTACATAAGTCCAAGCGCAGTAAAAGAAATATCAAATGGCGCTGCAGCCGATTTTGTTCAACATTCTGGTATCGGAAGCGAACGAGAGTTTGTCGAAGGTGGTATAGAAAAAGTTGCTCATAATATTGGTTATAGCAATTTCCTGCGTCCAGAAAGTATGTTTGCTAGCGAGGATGATCATTACAGAACGATACAAGTGTTTTCGCCAGAACAAACATATCCTGATATAACGCCAGATCGCATGGCTGCAATTTACACTGAATTAGCAGGAGCAGCTTACGACATAAATCCAAATGTAGAAGAAATGTTAAACTTTCCACCAACAAGTCAATACCGACAAGCTGACGGTAAATTAAATTTTGGAGAGTTGTTTGATGACGGTCGTTTGATGTTGGCAAGCCCTCTCAAACTTAGCAATGGAGATGTGTCGTATAAAATAATCGTTAAAGGAGATGATGGAAGGTGGAAAACTATACCTAATTATAGTTCAGCAAATGTGCCATCTAGCGATTACTTTAATATAAACAATGTGAAGTTATTAGAAAACAGAACAAGACACACTAAAATTTTTGGTGATTTAGATTAATGGTGCAACTTACAGACAAAACTGCACCGCCATCGGAGTTAGATGACGAGGTCGCATTTGCAGGGGCAGAACGTGCCGATCCGTTAGCAGGATTGATTGCAGAGCAACAACGTTTGCAAACGGAAAAAAAATACATTGTTAGAGATGTGCCAAATGCAAAAAAGGCTAATGAAACGTTTGACGAATATGCAGAAAGAAGAGGATTAATTAGAAAGGCTGTTCCTTGGAGAGCAGATGTAAACCCATTAACTCCGGGCCAACAAGCATTTGAAGCACAGTTTGAAGCACAGCAACCAAAAGAAGGGCAACAGAATCTGCGCGCTTTTTCTGCGGGAATCGGTGATCTGTTTCCAAACCTTCCGCAATATATGGTTGATCAAGCGCTGTATAAAATATCAGAAAATTTAGGCGATCCTATACCGGGTTTGCGCACGGAATTTCCTCCTGATCCTAATTTTGATTTAATGGCACAATTAAAAGAAGACAAAAGAGAATTGTTGGCCCCTTTCTATGACGGTGTTGATAGCTTTGAAAAATACGCATCAGTTACGCATTATTTAGAACTAGAAGAAGAACGAAAACAAATAATACGAGAAGCCCCTGCGGATTATTCATTAGGTGGAATTGTAGGTATAGCGGCATTGCCAGAAGCGTGGGTAGCATTGGGTGTTAGGGGTGGCGCTAAACAAATTATCAAACAATCATTAAAAGCTGGAATGTATAGCGGGTTGCGGAATTATGGTTTAGAGGTACAAAAACAAACCAACCCTGATTACTCAAGAGCAGCGACAGCAACAACGCAAGAGATAGCAATGACTATGGCGTTAGGTGGGTTGTTTAGAGTAATTGGTCGCGGTGGATCTGCTATTAAAACACGTTACAACAAAACATTAAATGCAGAAGATGCTTCGGCTGCACACGCAACAGGAGAAAAAGTTGCTAAAGAACCGGGATTAGCGGCTGAAGACGGAGTTTTAAAAGGTAAAGACATACCAGAACCATCACCAGAAAGCGTAGGTGCGGCTAGTAATTTTAGTGGCAGAAAGCGTACTTTGGGTGAAGAACTGCAAGGTAATGCTTTTGACAAAACATATGCAGGGCTAGATTTTATTACACCTATAGGGCGTATACTTAGTTCCGGTGATGTAAACGCAAAACAGTTAATGTTAGATGTGTTTGAGGTTGTGCCACGACTCGTAAAAAATACAGAGCGTATGGCGTATCAAGCTACAGAAACAGCAGTAGAGACACTTATACGCACAAAGTATCGTGGCGACATAGGCCGTATGCACCAATCAATTTATAATAACTATTGGAAGATGATTGGTAGAGAAGGTGCTGGTGGAGCAAGAAAGCTAATGGGAACATTAGGGTTCCGTCCATCAAGCCGTATGCCTACTGCATTAGAGTTCAGACAAATGGTAAGCGAGGCTAGACGATCAGGAGTTAAATCCGACATACCAGAAGTAAATCACGCACTTAAAGAAGTTGATATGATCTTCAATAAGTATATGGATGAGATGATTGAGCTAGGTATTCCTTGGGATAATTTAACAAGGCAGATAAAACGATTAAGTCAGCGTGGCGGTAAAAATGCAGCAGAAGAAATAGCTGATTTACAAAAACAAATAGAAGAAATTAAAAAAGGGATAAGAGCAAACGCAACAACGTTTCTACCTCGTTTGTGGCGTAAAGATAAAATAGAAGCAAAATTTGATGAGTTTGTAGAAAAACTTATGCAAGATGGGCAAATCTCAAGGCGTGAAGCGCAAAAGATTGCACATCGTCTTAAAGATTATAAACCTTATATCGAAGCGACAGACAAAAGCCAAACTGGTGCTGCTAGTAGTTTTCATGCAAGAGAACTTAATTGGATCAAAGACAGTGATTACTCAGAGTTTTTGGAAAACGATATACTCAGTATTATGACGCAGTATTCTAGAACAATGGCTCCAGACTTAGAACTTTATAGAAAGTTTGGATCTATCGATTTAGAGATGGATAATGTGTTTACTGGTGAAAAAGGGCCGTTAGCATTAGTAAAAGCAAATTACGAAGCAAAATTAAAGGCACTTCAAGATGCAGGAGAAAGCACAGCACAACTTGTTAAAGAACGCGATAGCGTCATCGAAGATCTTCTTGCTATGCGGGATCTTATGCGTGGAACTTATATGGTTCCGGCTGATCCGAACAGCGGAGTATCAAGAGCAATACGAGTAGCAAAAAACTTTTCAGCAATGACGTTGCTTACAGGAGCAATGGCGGCTGCACCTGATATTGCAAGAGTAGTAACCGCTAATGGATTACGCAAATCTATGGGCAGTTTGTTTGACGCACTTATGAACAATGATGTTTGGAAAAAAGGATTAGCGCAGAACAGGGAAGTAGGGGAAAGTTTTGAGTTTTGGTTAAATAGTAGAGCTGCGCAAATAGCTGATCTTGGCGATAGTTTTGGTATGCACAATAGGTTTGAGTCAGCAATGTCGGGGTTAGCGTCATTAAACTTTGTTGTAAACGGCATGTCTTTGTGGAACGATTTTGCCAAAACAGCAACAGGCATTGTTGTAGGTACGAAAATATTACAAGACGTAGAAGCAGTAATGCTTGGAACAGCGACAAAAAGTCAGCGTGAAAGATTAGCTGCATCTGGGATTGGTCAGCCAGAAATCGAATCTATATATAAAATGCGCACACATTGGGAGTCTACAGACGCTAATGTAATTGCTAACAGTGCAAAGTGGGATAACTTGGTAGCAAAAGAAGCGTTTGATAATGCGTTGGCAAAAGAAATCGGAACAGTTGTTGTCACACCGGGGTTAGGTGAAAAACCATTGTTTATGTCAAACGAATATATAAGTTTATTAACACAGTTTAAATCATTTGCAATGTCATCTCATACGAGAGTGCTTGTGCCAATGATACAAAACCCAACACGACAGACAGCTACGCAAATTGCGTTGATGACAGCAATAGGGTCGGCAGTAGGTTGGGTGCGTAACGAACAGCTTGGTGGCCCTGAGATGAGCATTGACGAACTTATATATGAGGGCGTTGTTAGATCAGGATGGACAGGACTAATTATGGATGCTGACAACTACTTACACGAACTAAGTGGCGGTACGTTTTCTATGGCAAACGCATTAGGCCAAGGACGGTACACAAATGAGAAGAGTCAGCTTCAAATGGTATTAGGGCCGTCAATTTCACAAGGCATGAACGCTATAAACGTAGCAGGAGATATACTCAATGGTGATATGCCAAATACGAGCAAAGCAACAGGGCTGTTACCTTATTCAAGGATAGCTCATTTTCAAATGATGTTTGACGCAATAGCGTCAGGTGCAGACTAATTGTGCGTATATATAAAGGTTTCTCTTGGGCATTTTCGTAAACGGAGTAGAGAATGGCAAATCTAAATATAACAGAACTTGATACAAGAATCGGTTACACGGTTGGTAATACACCGCAAACAACTTTTGCTGTTAATTTTCCGTTTTTCAAAGAACAAGACCTTGATGTTTATGTAGACACAACTTTAAAAGGACTTACTACCGATTACACAATAATAACAGTCCCAGCCGATGACGGTGGTTTTATATCGGGTACTGTTGTTTTTAACACTGGTGTTAGCAACTGCAAAATAACTATTGCTAGAAACATTGAGCAATCGCGCCTAACAGATTTCCCACCTTCTGGCGGGTTTAATATACGTGAACTAAACAGACAATTAGATCAACTCACAGCTATCACACAAGATTTGGATCGCAAGGTTGACAATAAAATTGGTTTTGGGCCTACAGAATTTGATGCAAATGTAAGAAACATTACTGATACAGCAACGCAAAGAGCTAATAAATATTTAGCGTTCGACAGTACAGGAAAAATAATTACAACAAAAGAAGGAACAACAACAGGGGTTGCAACCACTGTAGACAACACAAAAGTATCAAAAGATTTTAGAATAGAAACGTCAGGCGGTTTAGACGGTGGCCAAGATATGCAGGGTGGGTCACTAAATTTATCTATAAAAGATCAGGCAGGCATAACGCCAGACCTCGAATATACTAACGCAAATGTTACAGTTAACCGTAAAGGTATTGTTACAAAAATTTCATCGGGAACGGCTGGCAGTGGTGGTAGTAGTGGCACTGTTAATGTAGGACAAGGTTTGTCAGGAAGCCAAGGAGCGAATGGTGCGTTAACAATAGAGTTAAGTCAAATAAGCGAAACAATTGCTAACAATGGTAATGCGTATGCGTATCCGCAAGCAGTTAAATTAAACAAATTTGGTCAAGTTATAGATATAACATCTACAACAGGCACTCCAGCTTTAACAACAAACACGGTAACTGCTGCTCCAAATGGTGGATTAGAGGTAACTAATCCGCAACTTGGTTCTAATCCCGTTATAAATATAAAAGAACAAACTGGTCTGCCAGCAGCCGTAACAGGAGGAACGCCAACACAGTATACTAATGCTTCTGTTACAGTTAACAAACACGGTATTATCGAAGCCATTGCGTCTGGTTCCGCTAGTGGTTTAGGTTGGGTTAACGTCGTAGATCATGGCGCGGTAGGAAATGGTTCACGCGACAATGTTACAGAGATAGCGGCTGCTATTGCGGCACTTCCAAATGCGGGTGGAGTGTTGTATTTCCCTGACGGTGATTTTGTTACAAGTGGACAGCATACAATTTCTGGTAAGCCAGTGTGGATAAAAGGCGCTGGTATGGATATAACCAGAGTTAGATTTACTGGTCAGTATGGTGGTTTCATTATCGATTTGTCAGGTGGTGTCAGTACACACATTGCTGGCATAGCTGACGGCTTTGAATCTACTGTTAGTGATATGACAATACAAACCACCAGAGCAGGAGGTGGCGAAGCTGGACCAATTACAAATAATGTGTACCCATCAGAAAATAATGCGTTAGATTTTCGTGGAGAGTTTACAGCAGGAATAGTAGATCCTTCTATCCACGTTGATAGAGTTCATTTCCAAGGACAAACACCGCAAGCATATTGGCATCGCTGTATCAAACTAATAGATTGCCCTGCAGCCAAAGTTGAAAACTGTTTAATAAGTGGCGATAACTGGCCTAGTGCCACACCAACAAACAGACAAAGAGTTGGTACTCAATCAGGAATATATATTGGAGCAAGTGTTGGGGTAAACAATCCTCCCGGAACACGACCAACCGAATATCATGTTACGAACTGTAACTTTTTCTTTTGTAAAAACGGTATAGAATTATCTGGTAGATCAAACGCGGGTGAAACGGCAGATAGTTCGGCTGATCCAGAAGGTTTGTATGTTGTGAACTGCGGTTTAACTGCTTGCGAATTTGGAATAAACAGTCACGCAGAATACAGTATTACAGGCGTTCAAGTAATGAACTGTCATTTTGCTTGTTCTAAAGGTGGTGTTCACGGATGGTTCGACCAAGCATTTGTTAACAATAACTTAATGTATATTCGTGAGGAATCATATACTGGGGCTTCTTGTATACATTTTGATTCCCAAGCTGTTGCATTAGGGCAGGCAGAAAACACAGGCAATATAACTGATACACCAGCGCACGTAGGTGCAGGGCCGGGGTTACATAGATCGTTTATTGTATCGAATAATATTTTTGTAAATAATTCTAACACTGCAGCTCCTGATTTGGGATCATCAAACCCTGTAGGCGTTATGATCGGAGAAGGGCAAAGTTCGCCAACAATAGAAGGTGTTATAGTAGCGAACAACCATTGGCAATGGAAAGGCACAGGACCTGCTCTTTGGATACGTCAAAGTTGTTTAGATCATGCAATCACGGGGAACACATATTCGCATAACACTTCTCAAGGCGCTCCCGGATTATATAAAAACGACAGCAGTAGAAATCCTAAGCAAGCAGTTACACGCAGAGCAATGATGTATTATCCTGCTGGTGCGCAATTATACGACCATAATGCAGGAAACAATCCTTCTACTATACCAAACCCCACAATACATATAGGTGCTAGATTTACTACTGCTTATGATACAGATGGGTTCGCAGCGCAACCAACAACAACATGGGGCAGGCTGTATATCCCAGCAAATGGAACAATCAAATGGGTGAGAGTTGGTTTAAGTTGTGTGTTAAGTAGCGTAACCAGCAATCCGGTTATTGGGCCAGCAAACTGTCGTATTATTCATTTTAATAGTAGTGGTGTGGCGTATCAAGCAAACACAGATTACGCATCTAGTTGGGGATCATCACTTGGTTACTCGTCTAGTGGGGCATCGTTTGGTGGTTGTGCGATGGCAACAGGAACTATAAACATTGGGCCACATCACGCAGGGGGAATGAACGCAATAAGCGATTTAGTAAGAGTGTATGATGGCGATTACTTCGAAGTACGATTTGGTAACACATCAGGCAACGAGGTTACACTTGAGGCAGGAGCGCAATTTTGGATCGAGGTAGTAGAGGGTCTGTAATCTGTGCGTATTGTTGGGGTACAATAGATCCTAAAAATGATGCAAAACAAGGTAGATATTTTGTTGCAATGGCAGACGGTAGCTTTTTACATTTAGATTGCTATGAAGCAAAAGAGGCATTGAGAAATGCGCAGAGTAAAAACGGTTACGCGGTTTTTTAAGAAAGGCAAAAAATAATGGAAGCATTAATGAGCATATACAACCACCCTAATTTTGGTGCGTATATTGATGGTTTGTGTCAGATTGTTACAGCCTGTACAGCTATTACAATGCTAACACCGACTAAGTCAGATGACATGGTGTTTAACACGATACTACGTGTTTTGAATATGTTAAGCGGTAACTTTGGTAAAAACAAAAACGCTGACGATATACCAACTGAAAAACCAAAATCCTAAACAATGAATATACTAGGTTTAGCTTCTGGCATCCTCAAGCTATTTAATAGCGTTGCAGGAATGTTGCGTGAAAAAAATCTTATGGATGCTGGTGCAGCTAAACAGCAGATAAAAGAAATAGCTAAAACAAAAAAGGTTATGCAAGATGCACGTAAGCATACTGAAGCTGTTCGTGATGCTATGCGCAAGCGTATTGATCACAAGCTGCTCTCTAAGTGGAGTCGAAAGGATTGATGCAGGGTGTTCTATCTGGCGAGAGAATATCCCCAGGATTTCTGCATTAGACACTGATAAAACAATGCGTAGTGTTATATTGCTAAATGAAGCAATGGAAAAAGCCTGTGCGTCAAACTAGCATTGACGAACAACTGCCTGACATTATCAAGGTATATAGAGAAACAGGATGCAGCGCGAGAGCGACTGCGGAAAAACTAAAAGTATCAAGACATACAATAATGCGTCGAGTTGCCAGAGCAATAGAGCTTGGCTTGTTGTCTCCCGATGAAAAGTTACAATGGGGAGAGATTGCGCAGATGTCTTACGAAAAAGAACAAGAACCAATATTCGAACCGCCATCTTTGGTTGAAGAAGATATACCGATTGCGGAGTTAATAGAACGTAGACTGCACGATTTTAAACGTAAATCAGAAGCATACGAAAGCAGGAAATTAATATCGATTAAAGTCAAAGAATCTGGCCCTGTTGGATTAATTGTCTTTGGAGACCCCCATGTGGACGACGATGGTTGTGATTGGCCTAGTCTATTACGTGATGTTGAGATAGCTAAAAACACCCCGGGCATGATGGCGGGGAACGTAGGTGATTTGCAAAATAACTGGGTTGGCAGATTAAGCAGATTGTATGGTGAGCAGGGAACAAGTAAAAGACAGGCGTGGCAACTTACTGAGTGGTTAGCAACAGAAGTGCCTTGGTTGTTCTTAATCAAAGGTAATCATGATATGTGGACAGGAACAGGAGATCCACTTGATTACATGAAAATACCGGGGCAAGGAGTATTAGAAGCGTGGTCTGTTCGCATTGCGTTGCAGTTGCCAAACGGCAGAGAAATACGTGTTAATTGTAGACACGATTTCCCCGGTCATTCGCAATGGAACTTAGTGCATGGCGTAAGTAAAGCAGCGCAGATGCATTATTCTGATCACATATTGCTGGCAGGACACAAACACGTAAGCGGTTACAATATTGTTATGCAACAGGACGGAATGTTATCTCATTGTATTCGTGTTGGGGGATACAAAAAATATGATAGTTACGCAAAAGTAGGAGGGTTCGAAGATCATAACTTTGCAAGCAGTTGCGTTTGCGTTATTGATCCTGACGCGAAAACAGAAACAGGACTTGTGCAAGTGTTTTGGGATGTTGAATATGCAGCTGACTACTTAACATTCTTGAAGCAAAAAGTTTAAGAAGTAATCTAACGTTTCTACATCGTATAGTCGCTCTCCCGCAGAATTAACATCATACGGTATTCCACGTAAATTATGTGGACTCATGTATATTTCTGCTTCGCTTGTTTTTAATGGTTTAGATTCTTGTTCCATTTAGGTCTCGGCTTTCCGGGGAATGGCATCCACGTACATTCCATAGCGTGAACACCAACGCCTTTCACAAGTATTTCTTCGGGTAATTGTGCTAAGTGATATTGCACTCGGTTAATGCAATCAACAGATGTTTGAAAAATGTGAGGTGTGTGAAAATCATACATCCATATACTTGCAATAATAACAGTAACTTTTGCCGACCACATGGTTTTTCCTACTCATATAAAAATTCTTCTCCATCTACGGTTAGCTGTCCAACATCTTCGCCTTGCATAAACTTACTTACAGCTACACCAAGCAGTGACAACGCATCATTAAGCTCTCCCGGCTTGCCGCGATTAACTATAAACGTTTCATACGGTTTGCCAGTTTCTGGATGCCATGAAAAAGTGATGGAAAACGGCCCAATGTTAATAGTCTCTGACGGTCTTCTGTTAACATTTGCTCCTTTTCCAAATAATTCTTTAGCCACGCTTGGTACTCCGATTGATGTTTTAAAATGTTCACCGCCAAAGAAACGGCTTTCGTCATGGTGTTTATGGGAGATTTAGAGAGCTTTCCACCACAATGAATCCGAATCTCTGGCGGTGCAACCCCTTCGGAGGGGAAGCTAATTACCGTCTCATGCAAATCCTGCGGTTGAATCGGAACTTGGTTCGCTGTCTCTATCTTTTGAGTGTACGACTTGGACTGCGTCAACGTGCAACTCCCATACTTTATATGGTTTGCCGTTTGATAGGGTAACGTCAGTTCTTTCTCTTGATCTAAACGTGCCAGTGACTACTAACGTGTTGCCCTTTCGTCCGGCTGGTGTACTTAAATACTTTGTAACACCGGGAATCCAGCATTGGCAATCAAAATATTCTGTTCGTTGCTCTCTTTCGCCTGTTTGTTTGTTCTTCCATGATTCACTAGCTGCAATAGAAAAGTTTGCTACTGTGCTACCGTTGATGTCTTTAACATCTGCATCGCGTGTTAAACGACCTATAATAGTAAGTTTCTGATACATATTAGTTACCTCTTTCTAGTTTGTCTTTTTTATTGTTGAACATAAGTAATACATTGTGCGCTGGCTCACCTTTGTTGATGCCTATTTTCATAAGTTTATCTTTGTGTAGATCACGTAACGCATCTAGTTCTTCAATTGTTTTTGCTTTGTTAATGCCAGCTTCGAAGTCTTCGAGGACTGGATATTCTTTTTTGTTTTGAACAGCTACATATTTATTAGCGTCAAACTGATTAAGAAACACGTCTGCATTAAAGCCTAGATAACTCAAACATTTTGTTAAGCCATCTGTGGTTGCTTTTTTGAGACAATCATCATCTGGTTTGTTGTTGAAATCAACTAGCGATGCACCACCGTACTGACATACTGTCTGTGTTTTGTTGCCATGCCATAGTGTGATTTTAACCATGATTGTTTTTCCGTCAGGAAAAAATAACGGTTCTCCTATGTCCCAGCCCCAGCCTGTGCCTGCTGGGCCGAACTGTTCTGTTGCAGCTTTCACTTGCGACATTGCGTCGATTGCGCTAAAGCGACCAGCTTTTTTGACAACGTCAGGGCTTGATATACAAACCTTATTCCATAATTCCATATTTTTATTCATGTGGCTCTCCATATTGTTTCAGTGCATTTATCTGTTCTACTAAAAGGCCTTCGTCGTTTGTTTGTGTTGTAAACAAGTCCAGCGTCTTTAAGTTCTGTTATGCGTGGTCTTAATGACCCCTTCTCCCTTTCTGCTAGTATGCAAATTTCTGTGCTTGTTAATCCTATACTGTGTTCTTTCAGTATGTTTAAAACCAACATTCTATCAGTTGTTGGGTTGTTTTTGACAACCGTTTCTGCAGCCATTGCTGATGTTATTGTTTTGCCGGGAGAAACGTTTATTGAATTTAAAAGCTCTAATAAATCTTGTCGTGCCATTTGTTACTCCAAAAATGCTTTGATTGGATTGTTATTGTTTTGTTCGCAAACAGAAGCAGCAGAACAGAAGTGCATACATTTGACGTAAGCACCTTGTTCATACTCAATGTAAAATTTATTTTTTTCAGATTTTGCATAGGGCCGACCAGCAGGGTTGATTGGCGCTTCTAAAAACTTTTCTGCATCATCTTTTGTTTCAAAAACCCTAACTGCGTTAACTCTACCTTCTTTCTTTACTTTCCACTTTTGATCACGCAACCAACGTTCCTCATCGCTACATAACGGAAGCTGTGTTTTAGCCGCTATGTGTTTCGCAAACCGTTGCTCGATGTAATCATGCGTGTCAGGTATTGACCAAGCTGGTACACGTAAACGCTCTATGGGTGCTTCGGGGTAATTTTGACGTTTGGCTGTTTTAGCTTCGTGTATTGCTACGCTCCAATCCTTATACCAAACAGACACTTCTAACTCGTCAACCTCTATACCGTGATGGTGCATGAGATAACGATAGATATTTAGTTGTGCCTCGTTTTCAAACGGAACACCTTTACTGTAACGTGCCACCTTACCTGATTTGAAGTCAGTAAGTATGCCTTGATAAAACACATCTATTTTGCCTGTAAGCTTTACAGAACGGCCCTCTGATGTTCCAAACGACATAGAGTACCGTTTTTCTGTTAACGCTCCTTGTGGGGCGCATTTCGCAAGATGTGCGTGTATAGCTGTGCCTATTAACAAATCTATTTGATTGGACACATCTGTATTTATTTTGTCATGGTGTTGTTGTGCTAATTGCAACTCTCGCGGTGGACGCAACAAATCTGTAGCAGAAAAAACATCTACTTCTGCAAAATCTTTGAGTTCACGTTCACGGTCCTTTTGTGAATAAAGCGCAAGATTTTCCCAACACGCATGAAGATTGTGTTTATTGGACAGAGTCATCTATAAAAACCTCTTTGGAATTGATTACATTGTCAAATTTGGTTTTTGCAGCGTGACTGAGCAAAGTAATACATTGCGCAAGATCATCTTTGATGTCCGCGCCTGCAGCCACATATGCTTTGGAAGTATATTCTAATGCTGACGCAACAAGTTCTGCTTGATCAATGTGTGTTTTGACAAGTTCAGGACTTGGAACGTAAGTGTTCTTGAAAAAATTAGGTATATTCATTTTAGCTCTCTCTATTGTTGATTATAAAATAAAGGGTTCGACTCTTCAAGCATTTTAATGCGGGGATAACTCAGCCCCTCTCCCCCACTTGTTAACGAAAACTACCAATCGCAGAGTCGATTTCTGTTTTACGGTCACCGCGCCCCTTTAAAGCGTTCCGGGATTAGGGGGAAAATATTATAAAAGCAGTGTCTTCATGATTTCTGCATTAGACATTGTTTTGAGTGCGTTTACGTGTGTAATTCTTTTAATTAATGTTTGCACTGCACGTAATGGCCCTCGACTGTGAGTGAGATCGATAGCATTTAAGCAGTCAATCCATTCTGCAATGCGAGGAAAAGATGCGTACTTATGTTGTTTCTCTAATCGTTTTGTTGCTTCAATAATAAACGCAATTGGGAAACCTTCTAATGCTTCGTAATAAGCTGTCATGCCATCTTTAGTTGGCATTTCTTTAATCATCAAACTTTGTCGCAATTGATCAAAACATCTTCCTATTTTAGCACGATGTTGTAATTGTGTGTCTTTGCATCGGTATGGTTCGTTTCTTTGTTCCCATTGTTTTATTTTTTCTTTCATTGTTTCAGCTATAGAAAGTACTTTGTCGCGTTTTTCTTGAGGCCATTGCTCTATGCTCTTAACTGAAACGTCTTGATCCATAAGCACCGTCAATGATGCTTGATCTACTTCTTTCAGTGGTGTCTGAAAACTCTGATCGTCGAGATAATTTGGTTTTTGCCTCGATATACTTCGTCCGTCTTTTGCAATGGTTAAGGAATGTCCTGTGCCAGTCTTTTTTGGAAGCACCGTAGGTTGTCCAGAAATCTCTGAACTCGGTAAGTTCGACTTCGATATCAAGTCGGTCGTAAGTTTGGACAATTTCTGCGTATTGTTTGTCATTTGGCCTCCATCCATGCGGTATCTTGTGGGAATTGGTCATATTTTCTCCTTATGAGTCCATACAAAGCAATCAATGTAGCTTCTGCCCTCCCATCGTGTTTTTTAAGAGGCCATTGTGTGCTTGTTTTGAACAACGCAGTAGCTAGATTTCTGCTTTGGTCTTTTTGTTTTGATAGTTGGTAATAAGATTTCCATTTTTTTGCAGTCACCCATTCTATTTGTTTGTTTTGTGCTGCTAATACACCTTCAACCAACCCTTTGCTACGTCCAAATTTAAACATAGATACAACGCCTTGATTTGGCATTGCGTGTACATTTTCTATAATAATGTGATCGCTTTTGTGTTGTTTAATTATCGATTTGAGTTGATACGCACATATAGAGTTATCTACTACTGGCATATCTGTTACGTTTACCAGCGTAAGTGGATAAAGACTAACAGTCGCAATTGCTCCTTTTAGCCCCAAGTCTATGCCTGTGACACTTTGCATATTCGTAACTTTCTTTGATTACTTGCTCTTTGGAAGGTAGTCCCAGCGTTTGAAACCAGACTTCAAAACTGAAACACGAAGGGTCACGGTCTCCGCACTCCCATTTACTTACTAAACGGTCTGCGAAACCGAGCATATGGTTAAGGTCATCCTGCGTTAACCCTAAAGCCATTCTTTTAAATGCCAAAAATGGCCTTATTAATGTCAGATGAGCCTTAGTATCTGCATCTAACCGCGCCCCCATACACTACTAATACGTTAAAATACGCACAAATCAAGTTTTTTAGTGCGTAGTAGGTTCTTCTTCCTTTATTTGTTCGTTTCTTTTAGTAATTTCTTCACGATATAAAGCCATCCACTCTAATTCTAACTGATACGCAAAGAAAGCTATGTCCATTAATCGGTTAGACCAGCCTTGTGCGAATGTATCGCTACCAAAACAATATCTTGTCATTCTATTTGCTAAATACTGCGTTAGTAACTTGCGAAAATGATATGTGTGTATGTTATTGTTTGTGTATTTAAGCAATGCACCTTCTGTTTTTGATCCAAAGATACCGTCTACTTTTAATTCCTCACCAGCAACAGTGTTGATTGTTCTTTGCAAAACGGAAACGGCTGCTCCCGGCCCTTGATTTATTGAACAGTCGTAAAAAGCTAACGCAAGTCCGGGCGACCAATTCCAAATCCTAAAAGGTTTGCCGTATTTATTGTAGAGTATCAGATCAATTTCATCGTTTGAGAAGTTCATCAAATCTTCTTTTGTGTACTCTGGATTATACCTCAACGATACGCCACGTCTGGTAAAACCACCGGGATCTTCGGGATGGTTGCTGACATCACCTTCCCATTTAGCAATTAAGTTCTTAAAGTTTTGAAATATTGATGCAAGAAAAAACTCTTCGGTTTTGATGTCAGTCATTTGTATTCCTTCCATACACAATTTTAGCAATGTGTTTTGATAGTTCTAGGTTCATTGTAATTAGCAATAACCAGAACGGTGTAATTACAAAACTAATAACAACGCCTGCAACAAGCGTAGGGTTGATATTAAGGCCAAGCATAAGCCAGAAAATTACGAAAGTAGTAAGCATATGCAACACACAAAACACACCTACACGCGCAGTAAACAATTTAGCAATGTATGACATTTATGCGCTCCCTTTGGGTGGTACATTTACCCACGTAAACCAGTAACGATTCCACACTGGTTTTTCGTAACCGAACAAACGTTTCGTCATGTACAAAAATATTGAAATAATTGCACCGCCAAGCAATGCAGCCATCATGCCTGCAAAAGTGCCTGCAAGCAGAACAGTTAGCCCAAGCGTTACAACAATGTCTACAACAACGTCAAAACACAAAACGCGTTTGATGTTGAGTTTGGCAAGCAAAAAAATGATGCCGATAGCGGCTATAACGCCTGAGAAAACTGTGACTGCCATTATGCTGCTTCCTCTTCCTCGTTGTGTTTTTCTAAAGCGGTTACAAGCTGACCAGCGAGGTTACGCACTTCGTCCATTGTCATGTAAACGTGAGTGTTAGCACCTACAAACTTGAGTAATACACAAGCAGGGGAAAACTCGTCTGAATTACCTTTTGTTTGGTATTCCACGAATGTAGATACACGGTCGTATTGGTGATTAGTGTAAATGTCAATCATTAGAAATCCTCTTCTAGTCTTATTACTTGAAACTCTTGATCGATGTCATCACCATATAGTAGTTTGTCTTTGATGATGTCTTTGATGTCAGAGAGCTGTAAATCATCTACCTCGTATTGTGCGTGTAGATAATCTTTAGCAAACATTTGAAACGTAAACGTTGTTGTTAAGTCAACTGTAACTGTGAATGATGGTGGTTGCATGATTTGCTCCTTTGTTGGCAAGGGTGGGGGGATTCGAACCCCCTGATTAGCGCAAACTAATCCTAGTTTTGGAGACTAGTGTGCCACTCCTTCTGCACCGCACCCTTATTCTTTTATGTACTGTTCCAGATCAGTGTATGCGCAGTTGTATGCGATTTCTTCTGGACAATAATTACCCATCGCAACTAATTCATCTGCAGCATCATGTATTGCCATGAATTGGTTATCCATAAGCGTTTTGTGGTGTTGATATTCTGCTTTTATTCTACTGAAACGATCAGAGAGTTCTTGCCAAGCGTTATAACTAATTATCATTATACTACCCTTAAGTTAGTTGTTTCGTTTACCATGTCTTTCCACATTGGATGACGTAACACTTTAGCAACTTCTGCGTTGCGTTTACGTTCCATCATGTGTGCTTGACCGCGTGTTTTGGCGTGTGTAGCCCATTCAGTCATAGCGTTGTAAGCAGCCCAACAATTTTGACCTAATGTGTTAGAGTTAGAATCCCAACACTCGTTGAGTTGTTCCATACGCATTTTGCTGATTGCAGGGCGTTTATCGTCGTACTCATGCTCTTTGTTGTATGCAATGGTTTTGAGCATTAGATCAGCAAACTTGTTGTAACTGCATGGTTGTTTGTAGTAACGCTGGTATTTGTCATTTGATTCTTTGAAGTTCTCAATGCCTTGGCGTAGTTGTTCAGCATACTCACGCACGTTGAGTACAGCGTTGGTTGTGTGTCGTGTGTAAGCACGAACATAGTAGTCCGGCTGCGTCATGCCGTTGAGACATACAAGGCGTTGACCGCTAGCATTTAGTTGCAAAGCCCATTTGCCGTTATAACTGTCAAAGTGGTCGATTTGAAAGCAAACAACGTCGCCAACAACAGGCTCGATGGTGATGTTGGGGAAAGTGATCTGTCTACGCATCGTAGCGCCATTTTCAAATACTTTTGTATTAGATTTGTAACGCAAGCCAGCATCTTGCAACACACAGTCCGTTGCCTCCATTGTACGAGCATATGGTATTGGCATAGTACGAGGGCCAACGATGCCTAAGTGTTCGTTAGTGTCAGTACGTACAACTACTCTTGCATGACGAGCATCGAGTTCGTTTTCCACGCCAGTGTCGATAGCACGACTATATAGTGGCAGTACATCGATTGGAAAGTCAGCATAGTTGCTTGATGTGCTATTTGCAGTAGTGTAGTCGGTGTGGCTGCTTGGTAAGTTTGTGTGTAAATAATTCATAGTGGCTCCTAACTGATTAGTTGTGTGTATATACCTACAAGAATGTAGATTGTTATTGAGATTGCTAGTATTTCCATGGTCTCTCCGTGGTTAGTTAGTACAGGGGGGCGGTTTGATTGTTCCAACCCCAGCCCCGGCCCGCTTCGAGGGGAGGGTGTACATCGCTTCGCGATGATAGGAAGGCAGTTTTTCGTCGTGCCTAGGACGTGGTGACTAGAACGCAGGGTCGGCAACCGGTGGTGTTGCAACGTCTGGGTTGTCGTGGTCGGGATTGAGGAACTTGTCAACGTCGGACATTAGAGCGTCGAGCAAGTCACACTCGTTACCTAACTTTTGTGCGTTAGGCGTGGGCGGTGTGGACTGCACAGGCATTGGAGTCCACGGTCTGTCGGCAAGTCGAGCGAACAACGGTTTACCAAGTTTGAGGATGGTCGTGTAGATGATAGCGCGATATGATGCAGATTGTTGACGCTCGTAAATCGCAGTGAGTACAGAGCGGTCGATCTCTAGGTTGCTAGTGATCTTGGCACGCTCGCGCAAGATAGCCTGACGGTTCATGTCGAGCATCTGTTTGATAGTAGGTGGACGCTTAGAC
>MDTE01058461.1_pt1 | contig 35074 bp, 35 predicted proteins | sample 811231 | NCBI WGS metagenome assembly MDTE01 (sample SAMN05326651, study PRJNA326480) | marine metagenome | isolation source: seawater | place: Indian Ocean: Red Sea | collected 2010
AAAAAAAAATTTGGTAAATGTTAATAATAGTTCATTTGGATTTTTATCTGAGCTTTTAATTATTGTAGTTAAAAAAGAAAATCCTACCTTATGCTGTATAGGTTATAGAATTATTAAATCTAAAGGAAAATCTAAAGCATTAAAAATTAAAAATATTATTTTCACTATTTTAGGTTTAATAAAATTTAGGATATACACACTTTTTAGAAATGATTGAACAAAAAATTATATTTTTTATTGCACCTTTTATTTTTCTCCAATTACTTTTTACTCCAGGAATAATACTTATTTCAAAGTTAAAAATAAATTTAAACATATTTTCAATTATTTTATTATCTTTGGCGTGTAGTTTCCTTATAAACTATTTTTTGGTATTTATTTTATTAGTATTTGGATTATACAATCTTGTAAGTGCCTGGGTTTTTTTAATAATTCTTAATATTTATTTTTTCTTTGAAAGAAAAAATATTAAACTTTACATATTAAATTCTTATAAAGATACTTTGCAAAAATTTTTTGAACTAATTAATTCTGATAAATTTTTGAGTTATCTTTGTATCTTAGTATCTTTATTGTTATTTGGATTATTTATTCAAAATTTTTTATCTGAGATAAAAAGTTTAAAATTTGGATATTTAAGAATTTTTGACAATCAAGATTCTGTTCAAATGTATGATATGTGGGCCAAAGAATATGCTAGAGGAAATTTTCCGGCAACTGCTTTTTTAAGACCACATCTTTTTTCAATAAATATTTCGTTAATTTATGTTTTATTTAATTCTATTTTTTTTGAATTTTTGGCATTGTTTATTTTTAGTTTATTTTCAATATATTTTGTCTTCGTTGGATTAAGTTTAAGTATAATAAAACAAAATTTATTATTTACACCTATTTCAATATTTGCTGCAAATATTCTTTTTAATAATACATTCGGGCAAGCGTTTTCAGGTTATTTAGAAGTACCTATGTCATTGTTTTTAATGATATTCATTATTTCGTTATATGAATTTTCAAATTCAAATAATGATTACAAGAAAAATTTAATACTTGTTTATATAGCTTTTTTATCAAGCTTTTTAATTAAAGAATGGGTATGGTTAAATTTATTATTTATAGTTTTGTATTTTTTGTTTTCTAAAAAATTTTTTCACAAAATTATTGATTTTAAAATAAAAATTTATTTTGTATTAATTACTTTAATTTTAATATCTCCTTTTTATATTTTTCAAATTTCAAATCATTATTTAATTGATAATATTATATTTCTTTTTAAACAAATTACATTTGATAGAGATCTTCATATTTCAGCTGGCTCAAACCCTTTAGTTTTAGAGGCAAATTCGAGAATTATATATGCTTTTAAAACTTTTCCATCAATATTAATTATGCCGTGTATTTTAATTTTAATTTACAATTTTAAAGATAAAATTTTAAATATTTTTATTTTAAGTTGTTTTGCTCAGCTTATATTTTGGTTTTTATTTGCTGCTAATGAGTTCAGATATCTATATTTTCAATTTTTTTTCTTTATAGTATTTGGTTATTATAATTTATTCAATTTTATAAATTCAATTGTATATAAATATCAGATCACAATATCTTTAAAAAAATCTTTAGTTTCTTTATTTGTTGTGTGGATTTTATTCATTTCTTTTTATAACAAAACACTTTCTAAAAAAGAAATTGAATTCAAAGTTTTTGAAAAAAAAACAACTTTAAATTTTGATAGAAATTTAGATAAACAAATTAATAATTTTTTTTATAATTATTTCTTAGTTGAGGAAAATTTAGATAAAAAAATATTATCTAATTATAGATATTTTTATATTAAAAATATTCCTATATTTACTGATATATTTGAGTATGAAAAAAACATAAATTTAGAAAATTTGTCTAAATATGACTTTAAATATTTTTTAATTTATAAAAATTGTAATTCAATATTAGATAACAAAATCACAATAATAAAAAATTTTGAAAATAATACATGTTTCTTAAAAAACTAATCTTTTACAAATTTGAACCATTCTTTTGTTGAAAAATATATTTTTTTTTCATCCCAAACTGGAGCTTTTTTCCATTTTTCAATGTCAACCATTAATTTTAATAAACCCATTTTAATATTTATTTTGGGTTTCCATTTGGTTCTTTTAATGAATTTACTATTATCCGAGTGAGTTACGTTTGGCTCACCTTTTCTTCTTGGAATATGAACAACCTTAGTTGGATTTAAAATTTTTACAATTTGATTTATTTTTATTGGTTTACCGTATCCAATATTAAAAAAATCGAAATTATTTTTACCAGTAATTTTTAAAGCTTTAATAAATGCATCAACAACATCATCAACATATGTAAAATCTCTCGATTGATTACCATCTCCCACAACCGTTAATGGTTTATTATTGGCTTTTTGTGCCAAAAATACTCCAAACATTGCTCCGTAATGACCGGTCGTCCTAACTCTTGGACCATAAACATTAAATAATCTTAAAGATATTGAAGAAATATTATATAGATTTGACCAGTGTTTAACCAGTTGTTCCCCCATGTATTTTGTAAGAGCATAAGGGTATTTCGGACTAATTGTTGAATTTTCTTTAGTTGGATAGACTTTGGGTATTCCATAGCAAGAAGACGATGCAGAATAAATAAATTTTACATTTTTTATTTCTTTAGCAATATTAAGCATATTTAATGTTCCAGTTACATTTGTATCAAAATATAATTTGGGTTTGACAATTGATGGAACTATGTCTGACATGCCAGCTAAATGAAATATGTAATTTGCTTTCTTACAATGTGGTTTAATTTTTTTTGGATTTAAAATAGATGATTTTACTAATTTAAAATTTTTACTTTTAAAACATTTATCGAGATTGTTAATGTGTCCACAAACTAGGTTATCAATTGCAATTACATTATGACCTAACTTTAAAAGTTTTTCACACAGGTGGCTTCCTATAAATCCAGCACCACCTGTAACAACACTTACTTTATTAGACATTCTAGATGAAATTAACGTGAAGCGGTTTTTTTCCTTTTACGCTATTTAACTTTTTTTCATTTTTAACGATTTTATCTAGTTTCTCATTAACTTTATGTTGAAGGCACAAAGTTCCACACATTTTTTGGGCATTAAAGTTTGGGGAAGCAAGATAATTCATGACCTCCCAGTAATGATCAGAATTCCAAATATCTTTAAATCTATTTTCTACTATATTACCCATATGAAATTTTTTATATTTTTCATTAAATAACATACCGCATGGTGCAACTAATCCACTACCTGACATTTGCAACATAAATGGCGCTCCATAGCATCTTTTATAAGATCTTTTTCCTTCATTTCCAATTTTTGACCATTTGACTATACATTTGTAGTTTTTATCACTTAAACTTTCTGCTTCTTTAAGTTTTCCAAATAATTTCTGATAATCTTTATAATTTATTCCCAAACCTCCATCTTCATTATCTGAGCAATGTTTTATTACTGCGTAATCGGGTCTTAATTTTTTTCCAAGTTTAGCAAATGGCAATATTTGATCTTCATCTTTAGGCATTAAAACCATTTGCATACCTATTGTGACATCTAATTTTTTCTCTTTTTTAATTAAAACCATATCTTCGATATTTTTACACACTCTGTCATAGGCATTTTCTTTCACACCCATAATTTCAGCATACCTTTTTTTTTCTCCAGCTGAAAAATTTACTCTTAGATATGTTAAGTAAGGTAGAACTTCATACAATCTTTCTTTGGTTAAAACAAAAGCATTAGTTCCGACAGCCATTGATAAACCTAGCTCATGACCGTATTTACATGCATCAATAAAAACTGGTGATATGGTACTCTCTCCATCAGATACAAAGCTAATTCCTTTCACACCAATAGATGCTGCATCTTCCAAAAAATCAAAAATTACTTTTTTAGTAATTATTTTTCTATCATTCTCTTGGAACATCGCATAACAGAAACCACATGAATAATTACATGCTCTTGTTAGGGCCATATCAATAGTAATTGGTGCAATTCTTTCACCATTCATCCAGGCCTCAACCCTTTTTTTATGCCAATCCAATTTATCTCCGTCCAGAATAAGATTAAGATGATCTTTCATTGTTTTAAATTTTTAATTCTTAATTTATTTAAATCTTTTTTTTCTGTATAATACACATCTATTTTTGAATTAATAGTTTCTTTTAAGTATTTGTCATATTCAAATATTATTTTTGGTATAAATTTTTTTTTATTATTTAAAATATCTATTTTTATAAAATAATTATTAATCTCCATAACTTCAACAGTGATATTATTTTCTCTATTAAATATTTGTGTTTTTTCTTCAATTAATTTTTTATTAAGATAAATTTGATTTTGTTTCTCAACTTTATCTCTTAAATTATCAATTTTTAATTTGTTACAAATTTTTAATATTGTATTTTTAAATTCAATAAGTTTATTCGTTAAAACATATACAGAAATAATCCCTTTTACGTTTTTTTTAAAACTAGAATTTCGTAAATTAAATTCTAAAACATTTAGTAGGTCATTTTTAAAAAAATCAATATTTCTATCTAAAGAATAATAACAAATATTTTCTAATAAAAATTTGTTAAGAAATAATTTCTTTTTTACAAAAAAATTTATATTAATTATAATATTTTTGTTTAAATTTAAGATTAGAGCATAATCTTTATTTTCAAAATATATATTTTTTTTTTTAGATAATCATATTTTTCTTTATTGATCTCAAATTTAAACTTTTTATTTTTTTGTATTATATTTTTTAAAAAATCGACTTTTTTTTTGGAAATAGAGTGTTTAATTTTGGTAATATTTTTTTTAATGTACTTTTCTTTTTTAAATAAAGAAAAAAAATCGGCAGTTATATCTGAAATTATTAAAGATAGGCTTAAACCTTTTTCAATTTTGACGTTACACTGATTTTGAATTGTATTGTAGAATTCTAAAACACTTTTAAAATTTTTTTTTTTGAAAAAAATAATTTTAATTTTCGTATTTTTTTCTTTATTGTAAAATATTTTTATTAAATCTATAAGACTGTCATTTATATTTTCACTTGGTATCCAGTCACCTATGTATAATTCTTTATTTGAAAAACCCCTTAGTTTATTAAGAAGATTTTCATTATATTGAGAATATATTTTATCGTAATTTACAATTTGCATTCACTAAATAATTTTATACTTTCTTTTTTCATAAAATAAATATGCTCGTAATAATTTGGCTTAGTAATTTTAATATCATTAAAATAATTTGAAGTATTTTTTAAATATTTTTCCATTGCATCTATACTTTCAAATCTTTCATATTCGTAACACTTTGGAGAATTAAAAATAATAAAAAAAAAGAAAGAAATAACGTATAAAAAATAAATATTTTTAATTTTCATTTGTCAAATTCCTCATTTTTATAAAGAAAACAGAAATTAAAATGCATAAAATTTCTATTTCGAAAGTATAATTGATTAAACTTGCTAAAATTATAAACAATATGCTTGTTTTTATTAAAATATATAAATCAAAATCATAATAAAATTTTTTTTGCATCTTATTAAAATTTCTTAAACTGTAATAAAGTGGAAAAATAAATATACCAAATGATGTTAAAATATTTAAAATACCTCCATGTGATCTTGAGAAATCCCTATGAACATTTAAATATTCAAAGTTGTGAAAAGTAATAAAACTTCCATATAATTCTTTGTAATTGTAGTTTCCCAAATGAATGCTTGGTATATATAAAAAGTCTAAATACGCCGTAAACATTTCAAAACCATACCCAAAAGGGTAATTTAAAAAAGCAAAAAAAGATATTAAGTTTATATTCACTCTATCTAATAAACTTTCTGTATTTATAATTAAATTTCCAAATGTAATTTGATGAATACCTAAATTATTACTTTCACTAAAAATGATAACTAAAGAAATTAAAATCGTATAAATTATAAAATGATATCTTAATTTTATTTTTTTTAAATTAAAATACCTAAGACAAATATATATCAGGCCTATATAAAAAAATGCCAAAATTGTTAATCTAGTTTCAAAATTATAAATTATTGGTAAAATAAGAAAAATATTTAAAATTTTTAAAGATTTATAATTTAATTTTTTAATTAAATAAATTCCCACAAAGAAGCCCACTGATAAAAAAATAGTGGTAACTATATGTCCATTTAAAAATATTGATCTAAATATGCCTAAACTATAAATTTTATTAATTATTAAATTATCATAATAAAATTCTTTTAAAATAATATGAAAAATAAATTCTAAAAGAATAATGATACATGCAAAATAATAATATATTAATATATTGAATAATTTTTTTTGATCCAATATTTTACATAATATAAAGTATAAAGATATAGCTCCAAATGTAACAAAAACTGATCTTAAGAATAAATCAACAAATTTTGAAATAAAAAAATCAAACTCAATTTTATTGAATTCTAAAACAATTTGCTCACCAAAAAATAACTTAAGATAAATAAAAAAAATACTAAAAATATATATTAATAATAATAAAATTAGGGTTTTTTTTATTTCAATTTTTTCTTTCTCATTAAATATTTTTCGAAAATAAATTAGAAAAAAAATAAAAAAAAAAATTAATAAATCTTTCAAATAAATTTGAAAAAAGTCAAATTCTATTTTTATAAAAAAAGGAAAAAACAGGACTACAAATAAATAATTAAAAAATAAATTCTTTAAAATCATTTAAAATTTTTGAATAATATTAATCACTTATTTCTTTTATAAAAATTATTAATAATATTTGAAATCCATATTATTTCTTTTTTTTTTAGAGTCTGATTAATTGGTAAAGATAAAATTTTTTTACTTAGCTTTTCTGTAATCGGTAAGCTACCTTTCTTTGTTTTCAAATATTGACAACATTTTTGTAAATGTATTGGAATAGGATAGTGAATAGAGGTTTCAATACCTTTTTTTTTGAGATGATTTCTCAATCTATTTCTTTGATTGCAAATAATTATAAACAAATGGTATGTATTAAATTCATAATTTTTTTCTGCTGGTAATAAAACTTGATTTGATTTTAAATATTTAAAATATATTTTTGCATTATTTCTTCTTATACTTATAATTTTTTGTAATTTTTTTAATTTCCATATCAAAATAGCTGCCTGAATATTATCCATTCTCGATACATACCCAAATTTCTTACAGCTATCTCTATTTTCTAAGCCATGATTTCTCATCAATTTTATTTTTTCGTATATAGTTTTATTGTTTGTTATTACGAAACCACCATCCCCATAAGCATTAAAGTTTTTAAGTGGATGAGTTGAAAAACAACCTATGTCAGAAAAAGTACCTGCTAGTTTGCCTTTAATTTTTGATCCAGCCGCTTGAGCAGCATCTTCTAAAACCTTAAGTTTATATTTTTTTGCAATTTTATTTATTAAGTACATATTAGATGTTCTACCCGTGAGATGCACAGGCATTATAGCTCTAGTTTTTTTTGTAATTGCCTTTTCCAATTTGTTAACATCTAAGTTTAAATCTTTTGCAATATCAACAAATATAGGAATAGCGCCAATATGTGCAATAGCGGCAGCTGATGCAACGAAAGAATTTGCAACAGTTATTACTTCATCACCTTTTTTTACACCCAGTGCAACTAAAGCTGTTACTAAAGCATCGGTTCCAGAATTTAAACACAAAGCATATTTACTTTTAAAATATTTGCATAATTTTTTTTCCAAAATTGTAATATATTTACCACCAACATATTCACCTGAAGCAAAAGCTTTATTAATAATTGGTATTATTTCATTTTTATCTTTTTTAAACTGTAATTTAAAATCTACAAATTTAATTTTTTTTTGAAGCATAAAATTTTTTAATAATTTTAATTATATATTTTAATTGATTAGCTTTCAAATGCTGGTGAACTGGAAAAGTAATTAAATTCTTTGATTGAAAATCAGTTACTATAAATTTTTCTTTTCTATTTATAATTTTCTTAAGTGCTTTTTGTTTATATATAGGTATTGGGTAATGAACTTTTGCCTCAATACCATTTTTAAGACAATATTTTAAAAGTGAATTCCTCTTCTTTGCATAAACCATATATAAATGATAAACTAACTTAAAATTTTTGGGTCTATTTGGAATTGTAATACCTTTTATTTTTTTAAGATTGTTATCTAAAAAAGTTGCATTTTTAATTCTTTGATTAGCTATTTTTCTTGCTTTTGGAATTAACCAATTTCCTACTACTGCCTGAAATGTATCAAGTCTAGAATTATATGCTAACATATCAACTTTATCTCTATTAACCAAACCATGATTTCTTAAAAGTAATATTTTTTTAAGATATTTTTTTTTGTTAAAAGTGATTATTCCACCATCAGACCAGACATTTAAATTTTTAATTGGGTGTAATGAAAAAGTGCCAAATTCACCAAGAGTTCCTGCGTTTTTACCATTTTGGTTAGCTAAAATTGATTGACACGCATCTTCTATAATTGGCAGATTGTATTTTTTTGAAATTTTTTTAATTTTTATCATATCAGTCATATATCCAGAATAATGAACCGGAAGTATAGCTTTTGTATTTTTTGTAATTTTTTTTTCTATTAAATTTACATTCATACAAAACGTATCGTCAACATCTACAAATACGGGTTTGCATCCAATCTCATTAATTGCCCCAACAGTTGCAACAAATGTATTAGCTGCAGTTATCACTTCATCACCGGGTTTAAGTCCTAAAACTTTTAAAGCAATTTTTATTGCATCTGTGCCAGAATTTACTCCAACTGCATATTTTGAACCAATTAGTTTTGAAAATTTTTTTTCAAACTTTTTTAACGGTTCTCCAAGGGTAAAATCACCAGTTTTTACAAATTTTTTTAATTGAGACCATAACTTTTTTGAGTCTTTGAATTGCTCATACAAATAAGAGTATTTAACTTTCATAAATTTATTTTTTTATTATTGCAAATAATGATATGCCAAAAGGGTTAAATCTAGTGTCTAATACATTAATTAATGGCACGATATATTTATCATAGATCTTTAATTGATTTATTGTATTATTTTTTTCTTCATCGTTTTTTTCAGTCTTTTTTTTATAACAATAATTATACCACCATCCAAGAGCACCTATTGGATTGAAATAATAGAGATCCTTTAAATCTAATTTAAGATTTTCACAGATCTTTATAATATCATTTTTTTCATATCTTTTGTAATGTCCTACCATTCTATCATACTCAGAAAATAAATAATTTAATGCTGGAACCTGAATTATAAGATAACCATCTTTATTTAAGAAGGACATTAACTTTTGTATAGCATTTTGATCATTCTCGATATGTTCGAGCACATTTAGTAAAATTACAGTATCACAATTACTTATTTGTAAGTTTTCTAAATTAGAATTATGAATTTTAATATTTTTCAAATGATTAAGTCTTTTATTTAAAAAATCTATACTTTTTTGTTTTTCATCTATTACAATAAGTTCTGGAACTTTTTTTGATATCATTTCTGAAAAATTACCTGTTCCAGCACCAAACTCTAGAGTAGTACCTTTTATGTATTTTGAAATTTTTTTGAATATTAATTCATTATATTTTGAGGCATTACTCATTAAACTGCCGCTAGAAATAATTTCTTTTTTATAATCCATTTTTTTTTATCTTTTTTATAATACTTTTACTAGAAGTGTTTTCTTTTGTTTTTTTATAATATTTAAAAATATTATTATACATCTTTGGAAATAATAATTTTTTTTTTTTATATTTATTTTTTATAAATATATCATTACTAACAAGAGGGCTAGTAGAGTATTGAAAAATTCCAGATCTAAAATCGTTTATAATTTTGTAAATTATTAAACATACATCATTAGAAAATATTGGAGCACAAATTTTTTTTTGATATTTTTTTTTTTTATACATAACAAAAAAATTAGGTGATGAATCTATTATTTTGGAAATTCTTAAAATACAAAAATTTTTATCTTTTTTATACTTATTTTCAATAATTGCTTTTTGAAACCCGTATTGGAGCTTATTGTCTTGCTTTGAAGAAGGATAATACAAATTTTTCTTACCTGAAAAAACAAAGTCTGAAGAGACATAAATTATTTTAATATTTTTTTTTTTTAATATTTCAATCACATCTATTGTTTTTTTTACATTAACTTTAAAAGCTTCTTTTTTAAATTTTTCACAAAATTTTATAGATGTTTTGCCAAATAAAATAATAGCAAAGTTATAATTATTTTTTAATTTATATTTTAAATCACCTAGTGAAAAATATCCTTTTTTTTTGCAATAATTATTAATTATTTTTTTGGTGTTTAGAAATGTAGAAATTTTTTTTGATAAAAAGCCATTACCAATTAATAAAATTTTTTTTTGTTTTCCATGCATCTTGTTTGTGCTAATACGATTGATCTTAAATCGTAATATAAGCAAAATGAGTAAAATTAAAACTAATATAGTTGTAGGTGGAGGAATTTCTGGTTTATCCTTTTCCTATGAATTAGCAAAAAAAAATAAATCAATTATTTTAGTTGAAAAAGAAAAAAAAATCGGAGGTCTTTCTAGAAGTGAAATTCTAAATAACTGTTATGTAGATATGGGTGCACATCTATTTTATGGGATAGATCAAGAAGTTTATAATAAAATAAGGGAAGTTGTGCCTGATAATTATTGGGTTAATGTCAAAAGAAAAGGAAAACTATGTGTTTTAAAAAGTTTTATAAATTGGCCGTTTAATTTTTTTTCAATTTTTCAAATGCCTTTTAAACTCATACTGGAAATATTTTTTGGTGTAGTAGAAAAGTTTATAAAAAAAAAAAAACAATCAGTTTCAAAATTATGATGATGTAATAAATAATATTTATGGCAGTAGACTAAATAAAATTTTTTTCAAACCATTAACAGAAAAATTTCTGAAAAGAAGCACGAAAGAAATTAGTCCAGATTGGGCAATTGCTAGCTTAAGAGCTGCAACTAAAATAAAAGATAAAAAATATAACGAAACCCAAAAATATCTTACAGAAGTTGACCAATCTTTTAAAAGTTCAGAATTTTCTTTAATAAAATTTTTTTTAAACAGTATTTTCAGTAAAAACGATGAGCCTTTTTATTATTTTACAGAAGGGTATGGAACTATATGTCGATTTTTTGAAAAAAAATTAAATGATTTCAATGGAGTTTGTTTGAAAAATTCTCAAATTAATAAAATTGAAGTTTCTGAAAATAAAATTTTAAGTGTTCAAATTAATGATGATTATTACGATGTAGATAATTTAATCTGGACTGGAAGTATTTCATCATTATGTAATATTTTGAATATTGAAAAACCAAAATTAAATTATATGCACTCTTTATTTTTTTATGTTTTTTTAAATAAAAATTTTAAAAAAAATTTTGATTGTTGTTATTTTGGAGATGAAGATATAGTTTTTCAAAGAGTCACCGTCAATTCAGAATATTCCAAAAAAATTATACAAGACGACAAAATAAAATCTGTAGGCTGTTTTGAACTTTCATTTAAATCTGTTGAAGAATTAAATGATTTTTTAAAAAATAAACAAAATTTAGTGATTAAAGATTGTTTAAAATTAGGATTATTTTCTGAAGAAGATTTAATAGATGTTAAAACTATTACCTCTTATTATTCCTATCCTGTATTCGATCACAATTATAAAAATGAATTAAAAAAATTTAACGAAAAAATAAAAAAAATTAAAAATCTTTATACGGTTGGAAGACAAGGTTCATTTAGTTACGAAAACTTAGATTTGATTATTCGAGAAACTCTAGATCACCCATTAGTTCAAAATGACTGAAATAACTTTTTATGTTCCTTGTTTAAATGAAGAGACAAATATTCAAGAATCTCTTAAAACCATAACTCAATCGTGTGAAATTCTAGAAATAGAAGAGTATGAAATTTTGGTATTTAATGATGGTTCAACCGATGATTCTTTAAAAAAAATAGAAGAATTTAAATTTAAGAATAATTTGATGAATAAAATTAAAGTTTTAACAAATAACAGACCTATGGGTTTAGGTTATAATTATATAGAGGGTGCATACAAAGGAATAGGCAAATATTATATAATGGTATGTGGTGATAACTCTGAGGACATGAATAATTTGTGTAAAGTCCTTGGAGAGAGAGGTAAAGCAGATATTATAATTCCTAATTTTATAAAAAATGATAATCGAATTTTTGTGAGGAGAGTTTTATCTAGATTTTTTACATTTTTAGTAAATTTTTTTAGTGGTAATAAATTAAAATATTATAATGGAATTGTTTTACATAAAATAGAAAATGTAAAAAGATGGCATCCACTCTCCTGTGGATTTGGTTATCAGGCAGAATTATTAACAAATTTGATTTCTGTAGGAAAAACATACATTGAGATTGATATAAAAAACATTGATAGAAAAACAGGAATTTCTCGAAGTTTGAGTTTACTTAATTTTTTATCTGTGACTCATACTCTTTTACAAATATTATTTAGAAGAATAAGAAAATCAATTTGGAAAGTTTAAAAATGAAAAAAAAACCATTAAATTTTTTAGGATTTAATCACAATAAAACAAAAAGAAATTATTTAAAAAGAGTTTTAGATTTAAAAAAATCTGATGCAGCTAAAAAAGCAAAAAAATGGGGTTATGATTATTGGGATGGTTCAAGAAAAATTTGTTATGGTGGATATTATTATGATGGAAGATGGAAAAAAATAGCAAAAAAATTTATTAAATATTATAATCTAAATAATAATTCAAAAATTTTAGATGTAGGTTGTGGCAAAGGTTTTTTAGTTTATGAATTAAAAAAACTTTTACCAAAAGCAAAAATATATGGTATTGATATTTCTAAATATGCTCTTAGAAATTGTAAAAAAGAAGTTAAAGATTCTTTGTTTTTTGGGTCTGCTTGTAATTTAAAATTTAACTCAAATTTTTTTGATTTAGTAATATCTTTGAATACACTTCATGTATTACATTGTTTTGATTTTTATAAAGCAATTAAAGAGATTAACAGAGTTTCTAAAAAGGATAGTTACATTTGTGTGGAGTCTTATAGAAACGAGGAAGAAAAAATGAATTTATTATATTGGCAGGTTACTTGCGAAATGTTTTGTTCTGTCAAAGAGTGGGAATGGTGGTTTAAACTAACAGAGTATAAAGGTGATTATTCATATATTTTTTTTAAATGAAATTAAAATTAAGAAAAACTACAGCTGCAGTATTATTTAACATAAACAAACCTCTTAAAATACTTAGCATTGACTTGCCTGAAAATTTAAAAAAAAATCAAGTTTTAATAAAAAATTTATATTCTGGAATATGTGGTACTCAAATTGCAGAGTACAAAGGTTTAAAAAATAATCAAAAATATTTACCTCATCTAATGGGTCATGAAAGTGTTGGAGTTGTTATTCAGAAACACAGTTCTGTATCAAAACTAAATATAGGAGATAAGGTAATAACTCATTGGATGAATTCAAAAGGTAATAATTCAGAGGCACCAAAATATTACTATAAAAAAAAATTAATTAATTCTGGACTTATAACGACATTTTCCAATTATTCAGTGATTTCAAAAAATAAAGTTACCAAAATTAATCATAAAATTCGAAATTATGGTGCACCTTTGTTTGGTTGTAGTTTATCCACAGCTTATGGTACTTTTCTAAAATTAAGGAAAATTAAAAAAAATAAAACTATCGCAGTTTCTGGCTGTGGACCAATTGGGTTAAATATAATCCAAATAGCAAAAGTTTCAAAACCAAAAAAAATTATAGCAATTGACATAAATAACAAAAAATTAAATTTTGCGAAAAAATTTGCAAAAATAGATGCTGTTAATTTAAATAAAAAAAACTCCATAAATGAATTAATAAAAAAAGAAGAAGTAGATTATTTTTTTGAGTGCAGCGGAAATATAAATATGATTGAAAATTCTTTTCGTTGTTTAAATTCTCAGGGAATATTAATAATTATAGGAAATTCAAAATTAAGTTCTAATATAAGGATAAATCCTTTTGATTTTATCAAAGGAAAAAAAATTATTGGCTCATATGGTGGTAATTTTAATCCTGATAGAGATATTGATAGATTTTATAAAGTAATTAAAAAAAATAACATAAACATATATAAACAAATTACAAAAATTATAAAATTAAAAGAGATTAACAAAGCCTTTAAAGATTTAAGTAAAAACTTATCAATAGGAAAAACAATAATAAAATTCTAATATGAAAAAAATATTAATTCTAGGAAGTAATTCTTATCTTGGTTCTTCATTTGTAAGATATATGCAAGATAAAAAATATAACTTATATTTGTTCAGTAGATCGAAACTTTTACCACAAAGATTTTTACCTTTTAAAATAAATAATAAAAATATAATTTTTTATAAGCTAGATATTAATAAAGATTTAAATAAAATTATAAAATTTATTAAAAATAAAAAACCTGATTTTATTATTAATTATGCCTCACAAAGTATGGTGGGGCAAAGTTGGGATCAGCCTGAAGACTGGTTAATAACTAATTCTGTTAATACGGTTAAGTTATATTTAGAGATTTCTAAACTAAAATTAAAAACAAAACTTATTCATATTTCGACCCCTGAAATTTATGGTCACACTAAGAAAATCATTAAAGAAAAAAAGGAATATTCACCTAGTACGCCATATGCTTTATCTAGGGTTAATGCAGATTTATCTCTAGAGATGCTTCAAAAAAATTTTGGTTTAGAAAGCATCAGTATAAGAGCTTCGAATATTTATGGGGAATTTCAAAAAAACTATAGAGTAGTATCAGGAGCAGTTTTAAAGTTTTTAACAAATAAAAAATTTTATATTGATGGAAATGGATCATCAAAAAGATCATTTCTACATGTCGATGATTTATCAAGTGCTACTTATTTATTAATGAGAAAGTTTAAGTCTGGAAATATTTATCATGTTTCAACCGATGAATTTATATCAATAAAAAATTTAGCAAAATTAATTGCAAAACTTACAAATAAAAATTTTAAAAAAAATGTGAAGTTTCGTAAAGACAGAATTGGTAAAGACAAGTCATATTTTTTAGACTCTAAAAAGATTAGAAAATTAGGATGGAAGCCAAAAATATCACTTAAGGATGGAATTAAAAGAGTAATTATATGGGTAAAGCTTTTTAAAAGAAATTTTAAAGAAGATGATTATATCTACAAGCATAAAAAATAATTAATCTCGTTTGATGTGAAATACTAATCTGTAAAAGAGATAAAAATAAAATATATGAATTATAATATATACAAAAATATTTATACTAATATTTGAAAAAATATTTTTAATGTTATATTTTTTTATTCTTAAATCATTTTTGTCACTTAAATTTTTAGAAATATGATAAAGTCTAGAAATCAATGTATTTGGGATTATCCTTTTAAGTTGAAGCACTTTTTCCTCTCCTCTAATATTTAAAGAGATTGTTTCATAATTCATTATTTTTTTAATTTCCATATTCCATCCAAAATATTGAGGGCTATATTTTATATCATATTTGGGAAATCTATCTTCTCCTGCAATTACATTGACATATTTTTCTGATAGTACTTTATAATCATTATATACTTTACTATCAGTATATGAAAACAATAAGACTGGACTGTGATAGTTTAAAGATTGAAAAAAACCTATAAATAATAAAAAAACAAAATATTTAAAATATGTATTTTTATAAAAATTTAGAAAAAAAATTTCAAATTCTTTATAGAATAAAATTAAAACTGGATATAAGTATCTACTACCACTAGACCCATTGCCATGCCAAAAATAAAATAATGACAAAACACTTACTAAACTTAAAAATGATAAAAATTTTATTTTTGTATCAAATTTTTTTATAGAAAATAAAATTGATAATAAGATTAATGGTGCTGTAACAATTAAACCAATGGATGGACTTACAAAAATTAAAATAAAGTTCTCGATTATAGAGGATATCTCAAAACTTGGTTTATACCAGCTTTCAAAATTGAACTGATTTTGTTGGCTAATAAGATCTGATTTGAATTTAAAAATAAGTAATGAAATAAGTGATATAAAAAAATTGTAAGATAAAAATTTTATGATTTTTTTTTTAAAGAATAAAATATTTAAAATTATAATAACTGGTAGATAATAAATTTTACTTGTTAGAATAATTAAATCTATTATTAAAATAAAAATTATATTGTTTTGCTTTTTTTGTTCATTAAGGATCATTTTGATAGTAAATAAGTTAGCTAATAGAATTTCAAAATGTTCAAAATTTAAAAAATTTCCAAGATAACTTGTAAATAGAAATATTAAAGGGACGGAAAAATTTATTTTGTAATTATTGCCATTTTTTGCTGAATAAAAAATAAGCAAAACAATATTTAAAATAAAAAAAAAATAAAAAACTAGGCTTAAAAAAGCCTCAAAATATATTTTTTGAATATTTTCAGTTGAAGTATTAAAGGAAGGAAAGAGAAAGCTTATTGACTCTGCAATTTTAATAAAAAATAGAACAAATACATGAAAATTAAAATGATAATAAATTTGTTCTATACAAGAAGTTCCTGTCAGAGATAGAAGTTTAATACATTCTAGTCTAAATTGAGTATCTCCAGTAATTGAGAATTTATTAAAAATAATTAAGATTAAAAATAGTAGAATAAATATTACTAATAAATTTTTTTTTTCAGTGAAGTTTTTATTATGACTGAAATGTTTAAATTTCACTTTTTATTTTATTTTACCAATATTAGATTTGTAAATCATTTTATTCTTAGTTATATCAATACTTAAAAGCAGGATTATTAAGTGTGAAATTTCTGCAATATTATAAGAAAGTGTGTCTATATAAAAATTTATTCCATCTTTATTAATTTTTGATAAAGAATTCTTTTTTTTGAAAGAACTTAAAGTTATTAAATTTATTTTATTTTTTTTACAAAATTTTGCTGCAGAAATTATATTTTTAGATTCACCTGAAACAGATATTAGTACAACTAAATCATTTTTAATATAATGAGAATTTATTGCTTGTTTAACAAAATTTTCATAACCATAATCATTTGAATAACATGTAATTAAGTCAGAATCATTCAATGATAAACTTTTTTTGCTTAATACTTTTGTTATATCAACTGCAAAATGAGAAGCTGATGTAATACTTCCTCCATTTCCAAAAGTAATAATTTTATTATTTTTGTTTATTTTAGAGTAAATTTTTTTTAATTTTAAAATTTTATCTTGCTGATCAAGTATTTGATCTAAGCAATTCTTTATTTCATTTATATACTTATTAATAAATTTATTTTTCATTTAAAAAGGACCCAGAAAATCTTTATCTGGAATATCAATATAATCTTCATTAAATAAATTTTCAAATTTTTTAACAGTGTTTTTGTTTAGTTTTAAGTTTAAAACATTGTAAATTGATTTAAGAATTTTTTTTTTGGAGACATAGTATTCATTAATATAATTTCTAGACATTGGAGTTGGATAAAAAGGTAAACCTAAACGTACAGGAGCAGAATTAAAAATATTTGGGTATTTTTCAATAATTTGAGAAATAATTTCACTTCCAAATCCAAATTTTGTGTGACCGTTATCCACTACAATAAGTTTTTTAGTTTTTTTAACTGATTTTATAATTTCGTTTAAATAAAGTGGTTGCAAACATTTTATATCAATTATTTCAATATTTATTTTATTTTCTTTCAGAAATTTATTTATTTTTAATATTTCAATTATATTTATACCTGATGCAATGATCGTAATATCTTTACCTCTGACAATTAATTTAGGTTTTATGATTTTATTGTGGTTTTTAATTTTTTTTTTTATATTTTTCTTCAATGTATGTAACCATCGATGTTCAAAAAATATAACAGGATTATTATCTTTTACTGCGACTTCTAACATGTGTTGAAAATCGTCAGGAAATGTAGGAATAAAAACTTTTAGACCTGGAATTTTTGCAAATAAAGTATCCAATATTTGAGAATGCATCGGACCTTGTCCCCATCCTTTCCCAATTATAAGTCTAATTACAATTGGAACATTAAATTTTCCATTTGTTATGTAATATGTTTTAGCCATACTATTAATTATTTGTTCAAGAGCATAAAATACGAAATCAACTCTTTGATGGACAATTATAGGACGCATGCCCATTTTTGCAGCACCTATGCACACACCTGTCATTGCATTTTCTGATATGGGCGATTCTATTATTCTATTTTTAAAATTTTTATTTAATCCTTTAGTAGTTCCAAAAATCCCTTTTGGATCATTTATCCCTTCACCTATTAAAAAAATATTTTTATTTTTTTTTAATAATTTAATCAAAGTTTCTCTTATTAATTGATTTGTTGAAATTGTTTTAATTTGCATAAATCATTTGGAGTTTTTTACTCATTCTAATATTTTTTTGTTTTTTTACTTTTTCGAAAATTTTTTTTATTTTGTAAATTTCATTTTTTTCTAATTTTTCTACAAATGATTTTGAAAAAATTTTTTTATTAATCACATACTTTTTGTAAAATTTAACTGGACAATAAGAGTTACCAAGATTTATCTCTTTTTTTGTTCTATATTTTAAATTGTCATCTATTAATGGTCCACAATGTTCATATTTTCTAAAGCAATCAATTAGTATTATCTGTGGGGTAGAATTCTTTCTAATTTCTTTTATAATTTTCTTTGATGCTTTAAATATATCCAATGTGTTTTTTCCTGACAATCTTGTTGTTTTAATATCAAACGGTAATCCTATTTTCTTTAAAAGATTTTTTGGTTGTCTTTCATTTAAATTTGTATAGCAAGAATAATTATTATTTTCACAGACAAACAAAATTGGTAATTTTTTAGTTGCAGCAAAATTAAGTGACTCATGAAAAATTCCTTCTTCAATTGCAGCGTCACCATAAAAGGCTACACCTATGTTATTTGATCTTTTTAATTTGAAATTCAAAGCTGCACCAACTGCCATCGGTATACCACTTGATACAATCGGAATACTTGCTAAAATTCCATTTTCTTTATCAAATAAATGCATGGAGCCAGCTTTACCAAAATTAGTTCCACTACTTTTACCATATAATTCAGAAACCATTTTATTTATTGAACCACCTTTAGCAATATATGATGAGTGACATCTGTGAGATAAAACAATTTGATCTTTCTTCTTAAGATTTAGACAAATACCTACTGAGATTGCTTCTTGACCAACAGACAAATGTACTGGACATCTTATTTCCTGTTTATCATATTCCTCAACAATTTTTTCTTCAACTGATCTAATAGTAATTAGATTTTTTAAAATTTTTTTGTGATTAATTTTTAAATTCATTTTATACAATAATTTTTTTAAGCCATTTAACTGAAAAAAAATTAGGTTCAACCTTTAAATTATTTTCATTAAATTTAAATATTAATTCATCAATTGCATTTGAAATATTTTTTTTTGGAAAAAATCCAGTATTTAATAGTTTATTAGAATCTACTCTATAAGATCTTGGATCAAAATTCTTATTTTTAAATATTTTTGCTTTAGTTTTTTTCGCTACTAATTTTGCAATTTTGTTAATTGATAAATTTTCAAATCCCGCATTGAAGGTTTCATTTTTAATACCTTTATTTTCAATTAAAAATAAATATAAATCAACCATATCATCTATATGAATATTTGGTCTAATTTGACTTCCACCATTTACTAAAATTTTTTTATTTAAAAGAGCACTTAAAGTAAGTGCATTGACAGTAACATCGTATCTCATCCGAGGTGAAAAACCACAGACTGTTGCTGGTCTTATTATCACATAATCAATATTATCTTTAAACGACTCTACAACTTTTTCAGTAATCATTTTTGCTTTATTGTATAGTGAAATTGGTTTTAATAATAAATTTTCTGAAACTTTTTTTTCTTTTTTAATTCCATATACAGAGCTAGAAGATGCATAAATTACTTTTTTAACTTTATTTTTTGTTGCATATCTCATTAAATTATATGTACCAAGACATGAAACTTCCCAACTTAAATTTTTGTCCAATAAAGACATTGGGTCATTTGCAATAGATGCAAGATGAATAATAATATCAACATCTTTTAGATCTTTATCTTTAATATCTAAAATATTTTTTTTTATATTTTTAAGATTTTTATGTTTAGGCAAATAATCACCAAACCACTTAGTATCAATAGAAATAACTTTATAATTTTTTTTCAAAAGTTTTTTAATTAAAACGGTTCCAACATAACCGCAGCCACCTGTAACTAATATTTTCATTTATTTACTATTTCTAGATATTTAAGAATTTCTTCCTTTTTAATGATATAATCATGACCAATATGGTTTATTTTAATCGCTGCAGCACAATTTCCTAAAAGTGCAAGTTCTTTGATGTTAAATTTCAAATAAGAAAATAAACTAGAAATTACAAAAAATACATCTCCCGCACCCATTGCATCTATTGCATTGGAACTTGGAGCTGAAAGTTTGAAATATTCATTTTTGTTAAATACGGTACATCCATATTTTCCAAGAGTTATACTGAATTGATTAAATTTTGTTTTATTTTTCATTATTTGCATGAATTTTGAAGGATCAAGATGAATTTTTTGTGTAGCCAGTTTAGCTTCATATAAATCAATGCTTCCATAATTAAACTTTTTATATTTGCTAATCAGGTTAAAACCTTGATTAGCACTATTACTCTGACAATTTACTGTTAAATATTTAGCTTTTTTTTCCAGTAGCTTTATTGTTTTTTCATTAATTAAACCATGACCAAAATCTGTTACGATAACTAGATCATACCTATTTAATTTTTTTTGCAGAAATGAATTTAATTTTTTGTTAATAGTATTCATATTTTGGTTGTTATTCATTTTGTATAATTGATAATTTTTAATCATTGTATTTTTTTCTATGAACCTGGTTTTAACTATTGGTTCATAATTGGGTTGAGAAAAATTTATAATTTTGACATTTTTTTGCATTTTCTTTTTCAAAATTTTTTTTATATTTAAGTCATTACCTACAGCTGTTATCAAATCAACGTTTTTAACAAAGGTAGATAGAGTGTTAGCTGCAGCCAAAGAACCACCCAAGAACACATTTTTAGACTCATAGTTATATGAAATTATATTTTCTTTGTTTGATTTGTTTAGAGCACTTACAAATTTATATATATCAATAATTGTATCTCCAATAATTGCAATTTTAAGATTATTGAGTAATTTTTCATTCAAATTTATTTTAGAAAGTGTTTTTGAAATATCTATATTTTTTATTTCTTTGAGAAAATTTTTATTAAAAATATTGAAGTTATTATTAATTAAATTTGAAGACGAAAAAGTTTTTTCGTTAGTAAAAACTAATTTTCCATTATATTTTTCAACTTCTTTTTTTTCTTTAATTATATTCTTTGATAGATCTTTTTTAAAATCTTTATAATCATTTCCTTTGACGTAGAAATCTGGCTTAATTTTTTTAATTGACGATATAGCCGTCTCCTCTGTAGATATAAAAGCATCATCAACAAATTTAAGCGATTTTACAATCTCGAGCCTTTCTTTTTCTTTAAAGATTGGTCTATTTGGACCTTTTCTAATAAATTTATCAGACGTTAAAGAGACTATGAGTTTGTCTCCATACCTCTTTGCTTTTTGCAAATTTTTTAAGTGGCCATAGTGAAAAAGATCAAATGATCCGTGTGCTAAAACAATTTTATACTTTTTTGACATTTTAATTTTTAAAATTAATTGAGATAACGTAAATAAATAATGAAGTATATATAAAAAATATTAAAAACCGTAAAATTTGAAAAAAAGTTATGTATTTACTTAAATTGGATATAATTTCTTTCTTATTAGGATGGTGAGAAATAAAGATTTTACTCTTTAGAAAATTTTCATTAGAGACATGAGTTAGTTTTGAGATAAACGTATCTGGCATTATATCATAATAATTTGTCTTATAATTTTTATCATTTACATTAAATTCTATATTTTTTTTATTTAGCAAATCTTTCTTAATAAAAATATTCCATGAAAAATATATCGGATTTAAATTAAAATCGCTTAAAGGATATTCACTTACTTCATTGATTATCATTATACCAGTTTGTTCTGGAACTAACGCAAAATTTGTATTTTTGTAATCTAATGATGGCAAGAAAGAAAAAAAACAAAGTAAAAGAAAAACTGCTCTTAATTTTACTTTTATTTTATTTAAAAAATACAAATAGTCTTCTAGGAATATTAAAAATATAGGAAAAATATACCTAGAGCCACCAATACCTGCTCCACCCCAAAATGCTAAATCACCATAAAATGAAAAAAATACAGCATAAAAAAGTATTAAAAGAATTTTTACCAACTTATTATTTTGTAAATATAAGAATGATACTATCAAAAAGGGACAGGTTAAAAAAATACCTACTGAAGGACTCAGGAAAAAGTAGAAAGTTCTTTCGAGAATTCTTTTTATATTTATATCTAAGCCCTCATTATAATAATTTAAATAATCTATCTTTACTAAAAATTTAATTAAAAGAAAAATTAATAGAAAAATTATAAAGCTTGATAAATATTTATATATTTGTTTCTTATTAAATTTATAAGTTAAATTAAAAAGTAAAATAAAAATAAATAAATAGGGTTTTAAAAAAATTATATATAAATCTATAAAACTTAAATAAAATTCAGCTTTTTTTACTTTGTGATTTTTAAAATATATTTTTATTGATATTAATAAGATTATTAAACATTCTGAAAAACCTCCGTTAATAAATCCTATGCCATATGATCCTACAAAAAAAGAATAGATGTATATCCAATTGTTTTTAATTTTGTTAAAACTTTTTGTTAAAATAAATAAAGATAGAATAATTAGTAAAGTAGAGGATAAGTATAATATAAATTCATGAAAAATAGTTAAATCAATATTAAAGAAACTAATAAATTTTAAGAAAGTAAATATTTTTAAAATTAAAACATGGTAAAAAAACCAAAATAAATGATGCCCTAAATAATTATAATTACATTTGTCATATAAGTCACAAGACCCACTTACAGAATTTAAATATTCAATTAAACTTTTTTTGCTATTTATGAACTCTATGGCAAATAAATAAACTTTACTCTCATCACCAACAACAGTTCCTCTTGTGAAAAAAAATAATATGAAAATTAAAACATATTTATAAGTGTTTTCATTTATTTTTATATTTTGCAACATTTAATATAATACCTAAATTAAACCAGAAAATAGATCCAATCCATGTTGAAAATATATTTCCACTAGGAAGTGGTATTAACAAAGTCATTAGTAATATCAATGATGGAAATACTAATAATTTGTCCTCATTTATGCGTAACGCTTTAATAATTAATAGTATATTCAATATCAAAAATAAAATAAAAGATATTAATCCAAATTCAGATAAAATTTGTAAATAAATACTATGTGGATGAGAGTTGCATCTTATTAAAGAATAAAAGTCGTCAAACTGATATTTTGAATTTTTACAAAGTTTCCTAAAACTTTTGTTTCCACCACCAAATAATTTATTATCTAACCAAATATTATATGCAGTTTTATACATGGCATAATACTGGTTGTTTGTAAGTGAATTATTATCTGAAAAAAGTATTCCAAATTTTTCTTGATCTGTTTTTGAAATATTCTGATTAATTCCTATTTGTGCCAAACTTTTATTTATTATTTTGTCTTTAAATACTGGATTTATAAAAATAACAATACCTAAAATAATTGTAATTGCTGAAGAAATTAATAGTTTTGATTTATTTGGTTTAAGTAAATTTAAAAAAATAAATGCAAATACAATCTCTAAAATTGCTCTTCTCTCATCAGAAATTATTACAACATATAAACCTAAAAATAAAATTATAGAATAAAAAAAATTTACAAAATTTATATCAATTTTTTTTTTAACAATATAAATATATGAGATGATTAAAATAATTAATTTAGATAAGTATGAACCAAAAATTTGTTCATCTCCGAATAGATTAGTTGTAGTTTGAGTGGTGGTATTATATTCGTTAGAAAAAAATATATTTATCTTGAAAAAATGAATTAGGATATTATCTAATCCAACTATTAGAATTGCGAAAATAATTGTTTTAAATATATTATTAAGATTAAACTTTATATTTTGATAAAATAAATAACCAAATAAACTTAAAAATAAAAAGCGGAATAAACTTAAGTCATTAATATTTTGATTTTTTATCAATGAAGGCAATATAATTGAGAGAAAAAACAGAAAAATAATAATTATTAAAAAATTTATCTCTAATTTTTTAATATTTAATATAACAAAAAAAAATATTAAAAAAGTAACTACATTAACTGCTGCATTACCTATAATTAATGAAAAAATAAAAAAAAAAAATAAAATAAAATCTGTTAAATATTTTTGACTAAAATTCATATTAATTTAAGTTTAAATAATTTTATTATACATTTTAATCCATCAATTATTTTAATCTTTTTACCATCTTTATAATTTCGTCCTATGAATTGTACTGGATACTCTTTAATATAAATGTTCTTTTTCATTAATTTAACAAATTGTTCTATATCATAATCTACCCCAGAAGAATTAATTTTAAGTGATTTTATAGTACTAGCCTTAAATACTTTTACTGTAGAAAATGGATCTGTAATAAATCTATTGTAAAGTATTAAAGTTAAAATACTTACTAAAAGACCACCATATTTACTTATAAAATAACCAAAATAATTTTTTTTATAAACTTTTTTAATTTGATTAGATAAATTCACACACTTAATTAAACGACTACCATAAATAACCTTCTCTTGTGTGTTGATTATATTATTTATCATATATCTAAGGTCTTTTATTTCATATTCATCATCAGTTGGAAAAATTGCGATAATATCACCTTTTGCTTTTTTTATACCATAATCAATTGCAAATCCACGTTCTGAATTTTTAAGAGAATAAATTTTAAGTTGTTTAAATTTTTTTGCAATTTGCAAACTTTTATCTGTTGATCCACCATCTATTAGAAGTAATTCTAAAAACAAATTTTTGGAGAAAAGATTTGAATTACAGATTTTAATTAGTGATTTATTTAGTTTTTTTTCTTCATTTAAACAAGGGAGAATAATACTTACAGTGTTTAACTTTAAACTATCTAAATATTTGGATTTATTTGAATAATTTAATATATTTTTAATTAAAAGGTTCGGCAAATGTATACCACTTGATTTTTCCCAATCTAAATAAATTATCTTTTTTTTATTTTTCTTAACATCATTAAAGAGATATTTATCTAAATTATAATTATTAATATCATCTTTATCTATTTTATGGGACATTACATAATCATATAACATCTTTGCATTTATATTTTTTTGCTTTTCTAAAAAATACTCAAATTTACTTAAAATATCTTTCTGTGTTTGATTGCAAATATCTTTATCCTTAAATATATTAAGAATTAAAAATTTCTTTGCTTTACTTTCATATAAAGTTTTACTTAATTTCTTGGTTAAATAGCTTGGAAAAAGTGAAGAAAATTGTGTTCCTGGGCCATAAATTATTATATCACTTTCTTTAAGCGAATTAAGTGCTTTAATATTTGGACTTGGTAAATAATTTAAATTTTTCAAATATTTTTTTTTAAATTTTATATCTTTTTTATTTATTTTTTTAATTAATGATTTGCTAATTTTTTTTTGAAATAAATATAAATCATCAAAAGTATATTTATTTTTATTTTCAATAATATCAGCTTCTTCATTTATAACTTTTCCGGAGCTTGTTAAACAGTGTAGATAAAGATTTTTTCCATCCGTTATATTAAAAATATTTCCATTTAAATCAAAAAAGTTGGTAAATTCTTTTAATGATAAATTAAAATCCTTGTATTTAAGAAAAAAAGAGGAAAAAAATAAATTTCCTAAAGAGATATCTAGAAATTTATTAGTTTTAAAATTTATTTTATTTAATAAGTTTAATTTATTTTTAAAATCCAAAATTTTATCATGTGATAAATTATTTAATATATTAAATTTTACAAAAATATTGTGATTCAACTCTTTTTTAAAAATTAAATATTCCGAATAATTTCTAAATCTATGATTTAAAATAAATTTGAAGGGTGCAAAATTATGATTTTTTTCATTAAGAAGATTTAATGTATTTTTCCTAAAATCTGATGGTCCCAGCATATTAGTAAATGTTTCTCTAATATATTTTGTAGATTTTCCATCATCATATCCATTAATTAAAAGGTTGATTTGAATATTTTTATTATTTCCTAAAATCTTTATTATTTCAGAATTACCAGATCCACCTGTAAAAATAGATATTTTTAATTTTTTCATAAATACTTATTTCTATTAATAAGTATTAAGGCTTTCAATGCATCTTTAAAATTAATTTTTTTCCCCTCCTTTTTTGATCTGGGGTAATAATTTATGGGAACCTCTCTAATTTTAAATTTATTTTTCAAAAGCTTTAAAGTTATCTCATGGTCTGCCTCAAAACCTTTAGATTTAATTTTATTTTTTTTAAAAAAGACCTTTGGGTACATTTTATAACCAGTTAATAGATCGGTTATATAAATTTTATGTCTAAGGTAGAAATTTAAAGATAAAATATAATTAAAAATAAATGTTAGTATACTCTGATTTTTCAATAACAATCTTTTTATGATATTATAATTAAGATATCTTGAACCATATACGGCGGAATTTCTTTTTAAGATTATTACCTTTAGTAACTTATTTATATCTCTGGGGTCATATTCTAAATCTGAATCTTGCACAATAATATATTTTCCACTTGCTTTTTTAATTCCTTGTTGAACAGCATGACCTTTTCCAAAATTTTTTTGATTTATAATTTTTATAAATTTTTGTTTTTTTAAAATTTTTAATGAATTATCTGTTGAACCATCATTAATGCAAATTATCTCTTTTTTAAATTTTCCTACCAGCTTGACACTTTTGATTTTAAGCAACAGTTTTTCTATAAACATTTCCTCATTAAAAATTGGAATGATTATTGAGATTTTTGACATTGTTTAAATTTAATTATATCTGCTAATGAGTTTATGCCAATCCCATCAATAGGATTTTTACTCTCTAAAGCATAAATTTTCTCTTTATCAGATATAAATTTGAAACCCATTATAAAATCATATTCCATTGTTCTTTTTGTTAAAATTTTTTTTTCATCAATTAATTTTTTTAGTATGTTATACATCTTGGATGTATTAACACAAAAAAAACCACAATCTTTAAAACCTATTTTTTTTTTATTTTTTCTTCACGAGATTGAATAATTTTTTCAATATATTTTTTTTTTTTAAATTTAACTAAAGTGTAAGGTTTTTTTACTTTTACAACTGGCATTGAAACTAAATTTTTCATTATACTATGTCTTTTTATTGTTTTAGAGATAGTCTCACTTGTGATACCAATTTGATCTGCCCAAAGTATTGCAGTGTACTTTGTGGAAGAAACTGATAGTCCTTTACAAATTGCAGTACCCATACCATTTATTTTCTTTTGTATTACAAATTTAATTTTGTTATTTTTCTTAAAAATTTTCCTTAAAGTTTTCTTATCAGATTTATTTATTACAATGATTATTTTTTTTGAAAAGGGACTAATTTTATAAACAATATTTTCAATAATAGATAACTTGTTTATTTTATAAAAAATTTTTTTTTTAAAATAATTAAATCTTTTACTTTTACCTGCAGCTGGTATTAAAAAAGTCCAATTATTAGATGTCATTTGTTCTTTTATATTTTACAATCAAAGAGAAATACACAAATAAACAAATTAATAAAATAAAAAAAAAGTTTTTGTAAAAATAAAAGATACTTAAGCTAGATATTTGAATTCCTAAAAAAATTAAAATAATTTGATTAAAATTAAATTTATTAAGAAGCAAGTGATGAAGATGAATCCTGTCTCCTACAAATGGATTTTTTTTATTATATATTCTAACTAAAAATACTCTGAACATGTCAATGCCAGGTAGAAATAAAATTAAAAAAATTATTTCAGGCGTAAAGATTGAACTAATTTTATAAATTTTAATTAGAATATATGCAAATATCGATGAAGATAGGTAAACCCCAGAATCGCCTAAAAAAACTTTTCCCTGAATGTTAAAAATTAAAAATATAAATAATACAAAAATATACATAATAATTAATTTTTTTAAGAATAATAAATCCTGCAAATCTTTCTCTAAAATTATTCCGTTTTTTTCAGATATAATTAAATATATAAAAATGATTATTAGAGATGAGATTTTATATGATGAACAAAGACCGTTTATACCATCAATCATATTTAGTGAATTTGTTAGTAGCAATACACATAAAATAGTTATTGGAATACTAAATATGGCAAAATCTATTGTTTTATTAATTGATACAAATGTAATTTCATTAATAATAATTTTTGTATCTAGAATACAAAATAAAAATATTGAAAATGATAAATAAATTAATCTTGAATTAGGTGAAATTGAAAATTTATCATCTAATATTCCAATTGAAGTAAATAATACTAAAAATATTAAAAAATAATATTCATTATAAAAGATTGTTAAAATTATAATTGGAGTCAAATTCAATATTCCACCAACAATTGGTGTCTTTATTTTATGAAATTTTCTTTTATTATCTGGCAAATCGTAAATATTTAAGATTTCAGAAATTTTGGACAATTTTAAATAAAATATAGACAATAAAACTATACATATAAAAAAAATAACGTTGTCAATTATCATTTAATTTTATTTCCCTGAAATATATTATTAGCTGATTTATTTAAGTTCATTATTTGAGGATTTCTTATTAAAAAATTACTTATATTTGTATAAGTAATTTTTTTTTTATTATTTTTTAAAAAATTAATAATTTTTTTAATTACGATTAAATCTTCTTGATAATCTAGAGTATATCTTATGTGAGATAAATTTTTATTAGAGGGGTAAATCATTTTTTTTATTTTTTTATCTTTCCAAAATAGATTCGTTACATGTTCTTTATCTTTATCTGAAATTTTTTTGTATTTTTGAAAAAGGCTAGTTTTAAATATTTCAATATCACTTCCATTTGGAAATTTACTTTTTTCAATAGGTAATGTGTTAGATATATAATCTAACTTTTTTGAAAGATAAATTTTTTTCATTTTCTTTAGTAATTGAAAATCAATCAAAGGACAGTCACTAGTAAGTCTAATAACATTTTTAATTTTGTATTTTTTTGAGGTTTTTTCATATCTCTCAAAAACATTATTTTCTGAACCTCTAAAATAATTAATTTTATTTTTTTTACACCAGTGGATTATTTTATTGTCTTTGGTTTTAAGAGTAGTTGCTACAACAATATTATTATTAGAATTTTTTATGTTATTAACTAGAAAACTTAACGAGGAGTGATTTTTATAAATTTTTTTTAATATTTTTGATGGAAGTCTCTTTGACCCTAATCTTGCCTGCAGAACAACACAAAATTTCATTAAATTTAATTTAATCTTTTAAACGCCATTGATCTTGCTTTTCCTTTTAAATCAATTTTTTTATCCTTTATTGCTTTACTAATTTTTTTGAAAACTTTTTCGCAATAAAATATATATTTTTTTACATCTTCTTCTTTATGAGCATAAGATACATAAACACTATTATTTGCGATATAGTTGTATTTAAGCATCTCTTGAGAAAAAAGAGTATATAATTTGTCATTTAAATCTCCGTATTGAAAAAAAAATGAACATAAACTTACAAAATTATTAGTCTTAATTTTTAATTTATATTTTTTTGCTAAAATGATCCAATTTTTTTTAATTAAATTTCCAATTTTTAAAATATGTTTATCTACCTTATTCTTTTTAAAAAAATCTATGGATGCTATTCCTGCTACAAATCCAATTTTTTCTGTCCAAACCGAACTACTTATAAAAGTATTATTAGATTCTTTCATAATATTTTTTTTCCCAACTATAACTGATATTGGGTAACCATTGGCTATTCCTTTGCCATAAACGACGATATCAGGTTTAAAACCAGTGATTTTGTATGTGCCACCTATGCTTTGTCGCCAACCAGAAGTAATCTCGTCGATAATTAGTAAAATTTTTTCTTTATTACATATTGAATTAATTGCTTTTACAAATTTTTTGTCAGGAAAATCGTATCTTGCACCCTCTAATACAATTGTTCCAATTTTTCTTTTTTTAATTATTTTTTCTAGTTCTTGAATATTACCATATGTGAAGGGATGTATGCTCTGTTTCAAACTACCGGGAACACCTTTTGGTTCTAATCCTTGAAGTAAATGTTTATTTAAGTTTTTAGTACTTTGTAAATTTGTTGCTAAATACCAATCGTGCCAACCGTGGTAACCACTAAAAGCGATTTCGTCCTTATTTGAATAAGCTCTAGCAAGTCTTACGGCAATCGCCATTGCTTCACCACCACCTTTTGCAAATTTTACTTGTTTAGCAAATTTATCAATTTCTAAAATTTTTTTTGCAAACAAATATTCTTCAGTGCAATTTAAAGTAGTTGTTATTCCAGTATCAATTGCTTTTTTTACCTTATTATCAATAAATTTATTTTTATATCCAAGAGTAGATGTACCAAAACCCATTTGAGCAAAGTCTTTAAAATTTTTTCCTTCCAGATCTTTGATATTTATCCCATCAGATGATTTATAATATGTAGGCCATAATTCTGGTAGAAATCTTTCAGGCCTTTTTGAAATAAGACCATTACCACCAGGTATTATTTTTAATGCATTTTTCCAAATTTTTTTTGCTTTCACTTTATGTTTTTTTTCTTTTAAATACGTATGCGTTTTTTTCTTCTTTTCTACTTCCAAAAACTGGTTTACCCATTACTTTTTTTAAATGGTTAATCTTTGTAACTAATTCACTCATTTGTTTCTCTGTAATTGATACAGGTAGATCGATACATTTGAATTTTGTATTAGTAACAAAATGTTTTTCAATTATTTTTGCACCCATTAAATAGCCATATATAGATGTAGTAATGTCATTAGTATGGTCAGAAATTCCTATAGGGCAGCTATACTTCTCTTTAAGAAAATTTATACATGACAAATAAGAGGTTTCTTCTTTGTTTGGATAATTTGATACACAATGTAAAAAAGAAAATTTTATTTTTTTTGATTTAAAAAATTTATAGGCCCTTTCAATTTCTGATCTATTAGCCATCCCAGTTGAGATTATAGTTGGCAACTTGGTTTTTGAAATTGCTCTTAACAGTTCATAATTTGAAATATCAAAAGAGGCAACTTTAAATAATTTTACACCAATAGATTTTAAAAAAAAGACACTTTCAACATCAAAAGGTGTTGAAAAAAATATTATTTTTTTTTTGTCACAATATTTTTTTATTTTTATAAAATCTTGATATGATAATTCACATTTTTTAAGAATACTAAATATTGGACTATTTTTTTTTACTCTTTTTTCAGTTTTATAGGTTTGGAATTTTACTGCCGACGCCCCTGCTTTAATTGAACTATCAATTAATTTATATGCATCTTTAAGTTTACCATTATGATTTATGCCAATTTCAGAAATAATAAATGGATCAAAATTTTTTATCATTTTAAACTAAGCCCACCATCAATTATAAAATTTTGACCAGTTATATAATTATTTTTCATTTCTGCCAGAAAAATTATAGTTTCTACTATTTCCTCTAAATCAGCCATTCTTTTCATAGGTACATGCTTACTATAATTTTTAATAAATTTTTTATTTTGTGTTTTTAAATTTTTAATACCACCGGGAGAAACAGAATTAACAATTATATTATTTTTAGCAAGGATTGTTGCAAAATATTTTGTCATCTGTATTAACCCCGCTTTTGACGCACCATATACTTCTGAATTTATTATCTTTTTATTTTCATAAATTTCAAAATTTGGAGATAACAATCCATAAATTGAGGCTATATTAATTATATTTCCCTTATTAATTTTTAACTTTATCAACTTTTCATAGTAATTTTTAATTATATTGAATGGTCCAAAAAGATTAATATCTAAAGTTTTTTTAAAATCTTTGTAAGTTCTCTCAGAAAAATGTAAATATGGCGAATAAGTTGCACAGTTAATAACCACATCAATTTTTTTAAATTTTTTAAAAAAGAAATTTATATTCTTCTTAACTTGAATTTCACTAGTAATATCAATTTTTTTAAAATAAAAATTTTTATTTCTGATTTTTTTATTTTTTTTTTTATCCAGACCTATTACCAAATGATTGTTTAACAAAAGTTGATCAGTTAATTCAGTACCTAAAAATCCTGAACATCCTGAAATCAATATAATTTTTGAATTATTAATCATAAATATAATTGTAAATAATTTTTAGTGTTTGATCCATATCTTTTAAATTTAAATTTTTTTTAATTCTTTGAGTGTTTTTATATAACTTTAAAAAATTAAATTTCAAATTTTTCATATTTATAATTTGAATTTTAGTTTTCAACAATCTATTTACTTTATAAACATTATCTCTTTGAAATTTGTCCTTTGCAAAAATTAGAATTTTTTTTCTTAAAAATAGCGAGTCAAAAAAAATTAATCCTCCCGAGCAGATGACAATTTTTGATTGTTTTAACTTCTGATAAAAGTTTTTATTATCATAAGGCTCTACATTTTCTCTAAGAATTCCCAAATCTTTATTTAAGCAGAATTTAAAATCTTTAAATTTAGATATCTTGCTTAAGCGTTCGTAAATATAATATGCAAGAATTTTATTAATACCCCCTAGATTAATGAATATTTTTTTTTCATTTTCTATTAATTTATTTCTCTTTTCATTTAATAGAGGGGTTATTAAAAATTTGAAACCACTATATCTAATATTTTTTTTATGAATGATGCTATTTATTCTTAAGCATTCATTGATATTATTATTTAAAGATTCTAAATAAATAACTTTATCAAATTTCTTTTTAATAATTTCAATATGTTTTCTATTTTCTTTTAATATTCTGTCAAAAATTATATTTTTTACTTTTAATTTTTTTAAAAAATTTATTTCATTTTTTTCCTTAAAAAAGATTACATTAAATTTTTTATTTTTAATAATCTTTTTAATTTTTCTATCTAACTTATTTCTTTTACAAATAAAGATTAATTTATTTTTTTTTAAATTATATTTTTTTGTGAGACCTTCTGCAATTGCTAAAGATCTGTATAAATGTCCTGTTCCAATTTTATGAAATTTTGATGCATCACACCTGAAAGCAATTTCATACATTAAAGAACTCTTTTATTTTTTTTACAATATAGGTTTGATCACTTTTTTTAAGATCAGGGTAAATTGGAATACTAAATATATTTTTACATACCAAGTTTGAAACTTTTAAATCTTTATAATTAAATTTAACTCTATTTTTATAAAACTTAAAACTTTGAATTGAATTATAATGAATTCCGATTCCTATTTTATTTTTTTGTAAAAAATTAATTATTTCTTCTCTTGTTTTTTTGGTTTTTTGTTTATCTACAACAATCGTATACAAATGATATGCATGTTTATAATTTTTTGGTATTTTAGGTGGAAGTTTTATAGGTAGATTATTTAAGTTATTATTATAATATTCCCATATTTTTTTTCTCTTCTTCCAAAAGATATCAACCTTTCTTAATTGGTTTAAACCAAGAGCTGCGTTAAGATTAGTTAAATTATATTTGAAACCTGGTTCAAAAATATCATAAGATTTATATTTACCAATATTACTATATCTCTTCCACGCATCGCGACTTAGACCATGTAATCTTAGATTTTTTACCCTATTGGAAATTTTTTTATTTTTAGTTATTAACATACCACCCTCAGATGTAGTGATATTTTTTGTTGAGTAAAAACTAAAGCATCCTGTTTCACCAAAAGTACCAGCATGTTTATTTTTATATTTTGTTTCTATTGCGTGAGCACAATCCTCAATAATTTTAATTGAATATTTTTTTGCTATTCTCATTATTTTGTCCATATCACAACTTAGACCGGCAAAATGAACAACTATTATTGCTTTAGTTTTCTTGGTTATTTTTTTTAAAATGTTTTGAGGATTAATATTTAAGCTATTTTCGTCAATATCAGCAAGAACAGGGGTAGCTCCTACATGAATTATGGTATTCACTGTTGAACAAAAAGTAAGAGGAGAAGTGATTACTTCATCACCTTTTTTAATATTTAGAGATAATAAAGACAAATGTAGAGCAGCTGTGCATGAATTTAGACCTAAAGAATATTTAATCTTTTTGTATTTTGAAAAGTTTTTTTCAAATTCTAGTGTTTTTTTTCCTGTCCCAATCCACTTAGATTTTAATATGTCATTAACTAATTTTATATCATCTTTACCATAGCAAGGTTTTCCAAAAGTGATGAAATTTTTCATACTTTTTTCCAAATGAAATTATTTACATAATCTTTATATGAAAGAATAGCTTTAATAACAATTCCAGAAAAATTTTTTCCCTTGTATGCCTCTGGTATATTAAACCTATTTTTATTTTTGAGTGTAGTATTTATTTTATTAAATATATCATTACTGTTTATTTTTGATGTAATTAATACTCCTTTATCAATACCCTCTGGTCTTTCATGTTTTTCACGTAGAAGAATGGATCTCGATTTCAAAATAGAGGTTTCTTCCATTAGAGTACCGCTATCAGATAGATTTATTAAAGAGTATTTTTGTAATTTTATATAATCACTAAAGCAAAATGGTTTATGAAAAATTATATCTTTATTTTTTTTAATTTGATCTTTAATTTTAGTATAAAGCCTTGGATGAGTACTAATGATTATTTTAGTTTTATATCTTTTGACAAGCTTTATTAAAAAATTTTTAAAGTCTAGAAATATAGATTCATTATCTAAATTTTCTTCTCTATGAAAACTCACTAATATATATTTTTTTTCTAACAGTTTC
>MDTE01056021.1_pt1 | contig 35064 bp, 31 predicted proteins | sample 811231 | NCBI WGS metagenome assembly MDTE01 (sample SAMN05326651, study PRJNA326480) | marine metagenome | isolation source: seawater | place: Indian Ocean: Red Sea | collected 2010
AAAGCAAGCCATTAAAGTAGAGACATTTGCGACGCATTCAGAGACAGAAGCTCTAATACTAGAGCAACAACTTATTAAAGAATATAAACCTAAGTTCAATATTCTTTTAAGAGATGACAAAACCTATCCATTTATTTATTTTTTAAGTTCACATGATTTTCCTTCCATTCACCTGAGAAGAAGTAAACAGGCAGTTGATGAAAATTTCTATGGACCATATACAAATGCAAGATTGGTTCGTGATCAGATTAAAGAACTACAAAAAATTTTTAGACTTCGTAATTGTTCGAATAGTACGTTCAGCAATCGATCCAGACCTTGCATTGAATATCAAATGAAGCGATGTAGTGCACCATGCGTTAACATGATAAGTAAGCCTGATTATGCTGAGGACATTTCTGCAGCACAAAGATATTTAACTAGTGAAAAAAAATATTTAAAAAAAATTCTTAAAGAAAAAATGCAACATCACTCAGAGTTGCTTCAGTTTGAGGAAGCTAATAGATATAAGAAAAGACTTGATAGTATTATTTCGCTTGAAGAAGAGACATCCATTAATATTCACCCCCTAGATATTGATATTTGGCATGGTTCTTTTGAGCAAAAAACAGGCTTGGCAAAAATATCAGTAAGAGATGGTAAAGTGAGATCGACTAAAACCTATTTAATTGATTCTGACGAATCCTCAGAAATAGATAATGTTTTTAGACGAGCAATTTTTCATAATTACTCATATAAAAATCAGATTCCAAGCAAGATACTCATTGCAAATAAAATTTTAGAAAGAAAGATTCTTCAAGAAGCACTTGAAAAGATCTTTAAAAAGAAAGTTAAAATTTATATTAAAGCTCCAAAAGGCAGTAAAAATTTTTTAGATTTAGCAAAGTTAAATTCTAAACAAACGCTTAAAAATTCGGAAAATAAAGAACCTACCATGAAGGCTTCCTTTGATGAATTAATCCAAAAATTTAAATTAAATATCATTAATCCAGTATTAGATTGCGTAGACATTAGTCATCATTCTGGCAGTAATCCAAAAGCTGGAATTATAAGATTCGATATAAATGGACCTAATAAAAAGTTCTATCGTGCTTACAATCTTCCTAAAGAACTCGGTGGGAATGATCCTGGATCGATAGCATTCGCAATTAATAAAAGATTTGAAAGAAAGTATGAAAAACCTAACATATTGCTAGTTGACGGTGGGAAGGCCCAATTAAATGCACTTAGTTCAAAAATTAAAAATAAAGATATTCTAATATTGGCGATTGAGAAGGGCTCTCAAAGAAAAATACTTTCAGAGAATGTTTACTCCATTAACGGTCAGGAATCTATAGAAGTTAACTCTAAGTTATTCAACCTTCTTATAAGAGCCAGAGATGAAGCCCACAGATTTGCTATCAAGGCAAATAGAAAAGCTAAGCGCATGGATATGCAAGTCTCAATATTGGATTCTATCAGGGGTATTGGGCCTAAAACCAAAGAAAGACTTTTTAACGAATTTAAATCTATTAATGCTATTCTAAATTCTGATATCGACCATTTACAAAATATTAGAGGAGTAGATCAGCGAATTGCTAATGAAATTAAAAAGCTAAAATCATCATGAAAAATTTAATAATGCTGCTGACATATTTAAGGATTTTTTTTGGTCCATTAATTTTTGTCTTAGCAGTTATTTTTGAAATGTATTTAGCAAGTCTTATATTATTTATTTTATGCTCAGTTTCAGACTTTCTTGATGGTTATCTTGCAAGAAGGTTTAATCTCGAGTCATCCCTTGGAAAACTTTTAGATCCAATTGCAGATAAGATACTTTTGTGCTCAGCAATTTTGGCAATTATTTTAATCACAAATGACTATTTTATTGGCCTTATGGGGGTAATTATATTAACTAGGGAGTTTTGGGTTTCTGGATTGAGAGAATATACCGCTCTAAATCAGATCCAGGGCGCATCAGATGTATCTTTCCTTGCTAAAATCAAAACATCACTTCAGTTTATTGCTATTGGGTCTTATTTTTTTTCGTTTAGCTATAATATGAGTCTTGGAATATTTATATCTTCTTTTATTCTTTTTTTAAGCCTACTTGTTTCTGTTAAAACTGGAATTAACTATACGAGCAACGTATTAAGATCAAAATAAGTATTTTTTTTTAATACACTGTATATAATTAAACACTTGGCTGGATGGCAGAGTGGTTATGCAGCGGCCTGCAAAGCCGTGTACGCCGGTTCGATTCCGGCTTCAGCCTCCAGGTAGTAATTATGAAATATCTTAAAATTGCAGAAATTGGAATGACTCATGATGGTAGTTTTGGTCTAGCGAAACAACTTACAAAAAGTGCGATTGCGTGTGGAGCAAATGTTGTTAAATTTCAATGGCACATTCCTGAATTTGAGACTACATACAATGCACCAACTCCTTATTATTTTAAAGACGAAAATAGGTATGAATATTTTTTAAGAACACAATTTACTGATGATCAATTTGCTGAACTTCATAATCTATGTAATCAGCTTGGTGCCAGTTCATGCATCTCTCCATTTAGTATTGAGGCTGCAAAGAAATCAACTGATATCGGGTTTGATTATATAAAAATTGCCTCAGGAGAAGTTACCAATATGCCACTTATAGATTATTTGGCATCCAAAAAACAATTAAAAATAATTATGTCTAGCGGAATGTCCTCGATGGAAGAAATACAAAGAACTCTAAAAAAACTTAAAAATCATAAGGAATTTTATTTACTCCAATGTAGCTCGACTTATCCCTGTCCACCTGAAAAAGCCGGATTAAACTTTATAAATATTTTTAAAAAAAATTTTAATGTCAATGTTGGCATTAGTGACCATACTACTTCAGATGCTACTGCAATTGCAGCAGCTGCATTAGGTGCATGTGTAATTGAAAAACATTTTACATTGTCCAAAAGTTTATATGGTCCAGATGCATCTTTTTCCTTAGATCCAGATGAATTTAATAAATTATGTACATCTCTTGATTATGTTTGGCTTGCAATGAATTCAAAAATAAATACTAAAGATACCAAGCCTTTTAAATCAATGAAAAAGACGTTTGAAAAAGGTATTTATGCAAAAACTGATATTGAGACCGGTGATAGATTAACTTTAGAAAATATTTGCTTTCTCAAGCCGCAATCAAAAATTCATGCTTCTGAATATAAAAAGGTTATGAAGTGCAAAGCTATTAAGCGAATAAAGAAAGGTTCTTCCCTAGATTGGAAATATATTAAATGAGTACTCTTGCTTTCATACCCGCTAGGTCTGGATCAAAAGGAGTGATTAACAAAAATATAAAGACCCTAGATGGCATACCATTATTAGCATATTCAGTTTACATAGCTCAAATTTGTAAAGAAAGAAAAATTATTGATGATATTTTGGTTTCAACAGATTCCCCTGAGTACCTTAGCCAATTATCTAATATTGATTATCATACAGACTATCTTCGTCCAAAAGAATTAGCTGGTGATGCATCTCCAACAATTGATGCCTTAGTTGATGCTTTAAATTTTTTCAGAGAGCAAGATAAATATTTTGATAAAGTTTTAATTCTGCAGCCTACATCACCATTTAGAACAATTTCTCAAATAAAAAGTGCAATAAGTTTGATGATTAATGATCCTTCATGCACATGCATAGCCTCAGTTTTTAAGCTTGGCGATTATCATCCAATGAGAATAAAGAAGATTGCTATGAACGGATATTTGGATGATTTTTGTGCAGAGTATTTAGAGCCTGAACCATCAAGAAGGCAGGATTTTTCTCCAAAAGCTTTTATTAGAAGCGGGAGCATTTATTTATCAAGAACTAAGCAAATTTTAGAAGAAGGTTTAATAAGAGGAAAAAAGGTCTTACCATTGGAGGTCTCTGAGGTTTTCTCAATAAATGTAGATGAAGAACTTGATTTTTTTAAGGCAGAGGCTGTTATAAATTCAGGTATATACAAAAATGAACTTAAACTTTTCAATGAGCTAAAGACATTTTATGAAACATAAAGCATTAATTGGTTTTAATCTTACAGAATATCCCGAAGCAGGAATTTTTAAAGATTTTTTTGAATGTGATTTTAATGAGTATTCGTATGATTTTTTTATCAGCAACATAGAACAATATTCTATTTTAGTGCCACATTTGTACTTAAATATTTCTGAAGAAATGATAAAGAAAGGAAATAACTTGCAGTATATTTTTACTCCATCAACAGGAACAAACCACTTGGATTTGGATGCAATTAATAGGCTAGGTATAAATTTTCAATGTTTAAGTGATAACGAAGACTTCATTAACGATATTTCAAGTACAGCAGAACTATCGTGGCTACTAATACTGTCTTCTTTAAGAAGAATATCACTACTTACATCAAGAGTGAAAGATGATAATAGCTGGAAAAATAATGACTTAAGAGGATTTCAACTTAAAGATAAAACTCTCGGGATAATAGGCTTTGGAAGGCTTGGAAGACTTGTTTATCGATACGCAAAAGCATTTGATGTAAAAACTCTTGTATATGACATAGATCAAAGCAAAGTAGAGCAAATCAATGATTCTGTAGACTTAGAAACTTTATATGAGAAATCAGATATCATTTCATTACATCCTAAACTTAATAAATCTTCTTATGAAATGATAAATAAAGATTCGTTAGAGCTAATGAAAGATGGAGTTACTATTGTGAACACCTCAAGAGGCGACGTAATAAACTCTTTTGATCTAATTGATGCGTTAAGTAGTGGAAAAGTGTCTTTTGCTGCTCTGGATGTACTCAAGAATGAATTCCATTCAGGTAAGTTGCCAGATGATCCTTTAATCAATTTTGCTAATGATAAAAAAAATTTGAATAAAATTTTAATCACACCACATGCTGGCGGATCTACAATTGATGCTCATAATCTTGTTTTTAGTCATGTAGCCAGGGAGCTAAATAAAAAACTTAATATATGAAAAAGAAAATATTGTTATATATTGGAAGCCGTGCAAATTATAGCAGCGCTAGATCCTTGCTAAGATCCTTTACAAATAATAAGAAAATTGAACCCATTGTAGTGCTTGGGGCTGCAGCTCTAATTGATAAGTATGGCAATCTTGAGAATTTAATTATCCAAGATGGATTTAAAGTGGATGAAAAGATAAGTTTCTTGGTAGAGGGTGGCAAATTAGAAAATATGGCACAATCTTGCGGAATCGCAATGAATAGTTTCCCTTCAATCTTGCAAAAATATAGCCCAGATTTTGTTTTTGTAATTGGTGATAGATTTGATGTTTTACCAATTGCTTCATCAGCTATGCTAATGAATATTCCGCTTGCTCATTCAATGGGAGGAGAAAGATCCGGGACCATAGATGAATCTATTAGGCATGCAATCTCCAAAATGGCAAATCTACATTTCGTAGCAAACTTAGATGCCAAGAAAAGACTAATTAAAATGGGTGAGCGTGAAGAAATTATTTTTAATGTAGGATGCCCAAGAATTGATTACATAAACGAAACATTGGATAGGTTCAAGGCAGGCAAATTATTGACATCTGAGGAACTATTTAAAAACTTTAAGGGTGTTGGTAGAGAATTCAACTTATTGGAAAATGATTTCTTGCTAGTATCCTTTCATCCAATAACTACAGAATACAATAATTTAAGAGAGGCTACTAGAAATCTACTTGCAGCACTATCTAAAATTAATATGAAAACAATAATGTTGTGGCCAAATGCAGATGCAGGTAATAACCAAATCTCAAAAGAGATAAGAATTTTTAGAGAGTTAAATGATCCAGACTGGTTATATCTATTTAAAAATTTGCCTGTAGAGGTTTATCTGCAGTTAATGTTTCAAGCAAAATGCTTAATTGGTAATTCAAGTAGCGCAATAAGAGAAGGTGAATTTATGGAAGTGCCTTCAGTGAATATAGGTACTAGACAAAATTCGAGATTAAGAGGAAATAATATTTTTGATTGTGACTATAGTGAGAAGGAAATTTTTTCTGCAATAAACCATCAAATATCTTTAGATAAAAAACCAAAATCTGAACACTTGTATGGCAATGGAGAAGCTGCTAATTCCATAGCAAAAATTCTTATAGATACAAACATTGAAAACACTCAGAAACTCAACTCTTATTAAGCTTTGATCAGCTAAAGCAAAGATTTATCAACTAACTTATTTGCATGATAAATTGATCTAAGTACTTCTAGATCATGAGGCTCATCAACATCAACACCTTGGTATCCTTTTAGTTTAAAATAAATATTGTCAGATAAATCTTGATTAGCGAACCATGGTTTTTTATACAAATAAAATTGACCAGTATTATAAAATGCACTTGGAAGGTCTTGGGATCTAATTTTTTCTGCTCCTAAATCTATAGGGTAAATCTGTTTATTTTTATCTTCTTCATAAAGCCATTTAATTGGAGTAGGAAGTGGTGCAACTGATATCATTCTATTTTTTGAGCTACCAATAAATTCTTCAATAGCTCTACTGTAAACCTTAGGACTTATACAAATTGAATGAAAATATGCCAATAAAATAATATCAAATTTAGAAAGTTCATTTTCATGATGATGTGATAACAGATCAATAACTGTTGAAAAATCATCTGTAAACAAATTCCCTCTATCTAGAATTTTTGCTCTAGCAATTTTTGCTTCAACATATTCATCATCAGTAGAAACATAGATTGAATCAATTTTTCCGGAAGCACGAATATTGTCAATTACCTTTTGAATAAACAATTCATCATTTATTTTGGCTCTATTTTTTTTTGGGATCCTCTTGCTATTTTTTCGTGCTGGAATAATTGCTGCAATATTCATAGTTTTTTTAGATGGATTAATCTATATAACTCTATAAGTAACTTTATGTTGACGATTAGTGGATTGCCAAGGCGTGTTTCTTTCCTTAAATTTAGCTCAACAGGGATGTTATATATTTTTGTATCATTTAATTCATTATGAAAAAATAAGTCTATGCAATACTCCAAAGAAGATTCAAAATTTACTGTTGAAATATTACCGGCCTTATAACCGCACAGATAGTCATTAATTTTGTATTTTCTGTAATAAAAAAAGTTTACAATTTTTTCACCTATTCTTTTAATTTCTTTTCTTTGTCCAAAAATGAGGTCATAGTCTCGAAGATGCTCCAGTGTTTTTGGTATTATATTAGGGCTAATCTCGTTATCTCCATCAATTATTAAAAATTTGGTATAACCTAAACTTTTAATTTTTTTAAGCCCTTCAACAATAGCGTTGGTATAACCGGGATTTCTTACATTAATAATTTGACAATCTAGTTGTTTAGCAATTTCTTCAGTTTTATCGGTTGAAACACTATTTGAGACAAAAATGTCATCTGTGTTTATACCCGTATTTATTATGCCATTTATTAACTTGGATATATTCTTAGCTTCATTTCTGGCAGGAATTACAATCCCTAACATAAATCTGATTTTAAGAAACTTTCTCTTTTGGATTTATTTTTATTTAATTTTTTACCAATTAAATTATTCTCTTCATATGGATGAAAGGAGTTTTCTGGGCAAGGCCTCAAAAAATCGAGGTCACTACTAGTAATAACGTGCCCTTTTTCTAAGTTTTTATTAGCAACTATAGAGCGCCTTTGAACAATAAAAGCATTTTTTTCATTTTCTTCAACTTTTTTTATCCCATCTCCAAGTGTCTCAAAAACTTCATTAGAAATTTCAACCATTTCTTTCCATGATTTTGGATTGAGGGCAAATTTATGATCAGGTCCCTCCCTAGAGTTGTCATCCGTAAAATGCTTTTCAAATACTCTAGCTCCAAGAGGAATAGAACCAATACCCGAGCCATGACCTAATGTATGGTCTGAAAGCCCAAGAATATGATCTGGAAATATTTCTGCATACTTGGCTAATACTTTTATATTCACATATTTATGTTTATTTTTTTCAACAGTATAGTTGGTATTGCATTGCATAATAATTGGGCGATTGTTCTTGCATACACTGACAGCTCTAACAACATCTTCAAGAATTGCAGCGCCTGTAGCTAATAACACTGGCTTTTGTTTTGAATCAATGAACTCAATGATTTGAGTCCAAGAAATATCACCTGAACCTATCTTAAAAAAATTTACATATTGATCAACCTCATTAACAGCATCAAAATCATATGGAGAAGTTGAAAATTCTATTTCAGCTTTGATGCATTCTTTGTAAATTTCTTCAGTCCACTCACGTCGAAAGTGATATTCATCGTAAATTTCTGAAACTGATTTTTTCCAATCTGATTGATGAGTTTTTAGATTGTCTAGCTTTTGAAATTCAATATCATTTACAATCTTATCAGCAAGAAAGTGTTGAAATTTTGCACAGTCTGCACCGGCTTCTTTTGAAATCCATACCAAATCTTTTGCTCTTGATAAATCTCCATCATGATTTGCAGCAATATCAGCAATAAAGTATGGTCTATGTTCAATACCTACAACTCTGTTACCAAGTTTAATTTGCATTTGAAAAGTATATACTAATATTTTTTTGAATATAGACTAAATTTTTTCTATCCAATTGATGATTTTAATACTTGGCTCAAATGGACTGTTAGGCTCTTATCTAGCAAACTATTGCCACAGAAATGGCCATAATTTTCTAGGGGTTAATAGGAAAGAATATCGTTATGATTTTTTAAAGATTAATGAGCTAATTTCATTACTAGATACTTTAGAATTCGATGCCCTGGTAAATTGTGTTGGAATTACTTCTATAGATCTTTGTGAAAGTGATCCAGCTTTTGCAAAAGATATAAATCAATTAGCACCTGCAGCTATTGCAAAATATTGCAAAAAACATATGAAGAAATTCATACATATATCAACTGATCATTTTTATGATTACGGAAAAAATTATCCACACAAAGAAACTGATAGAGTTAGTTTATTAAATGAGTATGCTCGTACAAAATTTTATGCTGAAAAAGCTGTGTTAGCTTCAAACATAAATAGTCTTGTATTAAGAACCTCAATGATTGGTTTGTCCTTAAATGGAGACAGTTTCCTTGATTGGGTCATTGAATCAATATCAGCAAACAAAAAGATTAATTTATTTGATGATGCATTTTGCTCATTTCTACATGCAGATCAATTATCTAAGTATATTTTATTATCTATTCAAAATGATCTTAAGGGCACTTACAACCTTGCATCATCATCTGTTTTTTCTAAATATGATTTTGTATTGGAAATATGTAAGAAACTCAATATTAAAGTAAATTTAATTAGGTCTTCTGTTAAATCAATGCAAACTCCTAGAGCAAATTGTTGCGGACTAGATGTAAGTAAGTTTCAAAAAAAATTAAGCCTTAAAATGCCATCACTTCCAAAAATAGTAGAACATACTATTAAGAAAGAAAGTCTTAAAAATTTAACAATCTAATTAAAGCCAAACACTCGATGGTCTTTTAGTTAATGGTTTTTTTTAATGTATAATCCTGTTTCAGGAGTGCTATATGTCTTACGATAATTCTTCAAAAGTTGATATTGATATATTTGCTATATTTAATCAGTTTAAAAAAAATATTACCCTTATTTTAGGATTAACATTCTTTACAACCTTTGTATCTATTATTTACTCTTTAACAATTCCAGATACATATAAATCAACAATAACCTTTACACTTGCAGGCAATGAGGGTCAAGGGGTCTTTCAACCAACATCTAGTTCTTCAATGTCAGCATTAGCTAGCTTATCTGCTTCGATTACTGGTCAGTCATCAACTGGCAATTCAATAGTTGCCGTTGAAAAACTTAAGTCAAAAGATTTTATTTTAAGCCTTAATGAAGATTCGAGATTTGCATCACTATTGCTTGGTATTCAAGGTTTTAATTCTAAAAAAAATCAAACCATTTTTAAGAAGGGCTTAGTTGACCCATCAAGTGAGGCTTGGCTTGGAAAGTCTTCAGATTATTTTACTACTAGACTATTGAGAGCATATAAATCTAAGATCACAGTTTATGATGATAATAAATCTGGTTTGATAAGTGTTTCATCTGAATCACTATCACCGATTGCAGCCTATGAACTTGTAAATATGATCTCAAAAAAGATCAATGAGAGTTCTAGATCAGAATCATTGCTTGAAGCTGATTCAGCAATTGAATACTTAACTGCTCAACTTGCTATTACGCAACAAACTGAAATAAGAAAAGTAATAAGTAATATTATCCAGTCACAATTAAATGTAAGAATGCTTGCAAATATAAGAGAGGAACATTACTTAAAGACATTTGATAGCGCCTATATTCCAGAGATAAAATCGTCACCAAACAGAATGAATATTGCTTTGGTTGGTTTCTTTTCGGGCTTATTCTTATCTCTAATTATCTCAGTTTTTTTGTACTATAGGACTTTGATAAGAAATGTTTAATAAAAAGAATATTCTAATAACTGGCGGAACAGGTTCGTTTGGAAATTGCTGTTTGCCAATTTTACTTAACCGCTATAACCCAAATAAAGTAATCATATACTCGAGAGACGAGATGAAGCAGTGGGAGATGGCTAAGCTATTCGAAAAAAATGAAAATGTAAGATTCTTTATTGGCGATGTTAGAGATAAGCCAAGGATGGAAAGGGCCCTCGATGGGGTAGATTATGTAATTCATGCTGCAGCTACAAAGATTGTGCCTACAGCAGAGTACAATCCATTTGAGTGCATTAAAACAAATATCCTTGGTGCAATGAATCTTATTGATGCAGCAATCAATAAGGGTGTCAAGAAAGTGGTTGCCCTTTCTACTGATAAGGCTAGCTCTCCAATTAACTTATATGGCGCAACTAAATTAGCCTCTGATAAGCTTTTTGTTGCAGCAAATGCATACTCTGGAGAGCATGGTACTGAATTTTCTGTAGTCAGATATGGGAATGTCATGGGATCAAGAGGTTCGGTAATTCCACATTTTTTGTCCATTAAGGAGGGCGAACCCCTGCCAATAACTGATGAAAGAATGACAAGATTTATGATATCGCTTGAAGAGGGCGTTGAATTAGTATTACTAGCATTCGAAGACTCTGTTGGAGGAGAGATCTATGTTAAAAAAATCCCTTCAATGAAAGTTGTTGATATTGCAAAGTCAATTCGTGAAAATCCAAAAATAAACATTGTTGGAATAAGGCCTGGTGAAAAGCTTCATGAGCAAATGATAGGCATTGAAGACGCACCTTTCACTTATGAGTATGATTCTTATTTTAAAATCTTACCATCTATTCATAACTGGTCGGCAAGTAAGGAAAGAATCAAGAATGGTAAGAAAGTTGATGATAGATTTATATATTCTTCTGATAACAATAATGCTTGGATGGCATGTGATGAATTGAAAAAGTGGGTTTCTCTAAATAAGGAAAAAATAGGCTCAATTTAATATTTCAGATGAAAACGATTTTCATAACAGGTGTTGCTGGATTCATTGGTATGCACACAGCATTAAAACTACTTGAGAGAGGAGATGAGGTTTATGGAATCGATAACTTAAATGATTATTACTCTGTAAAACTGAAAAAAGATAGGTTAAAAAAACTTGAGAAATTTCAAAACTTTCACTTTAGAAAAATTGATTTATGCAACTTTAAAGATTTAAAGAACTATTTCGAAGAATCTAAATCTAGATATATATTACATCTTGCAGCTCAAGCAGGCGTTAGGTATTCTCTAGAAAATCCTCATGCTTATATAGATTCGAATATAAACGGTTTTATTTATATTCTTGAGTTATCAAGAGATCATTCGATTGAGCACCTAGTTTATGCTAGTAGTTCTAGTGTTTATGGAGGTAACACAAAGCTACCTTTCTCCGAATCAGATAGTGTTGATCATCCTGTTAGTTTGTATGCAGTAACAAAAAAATCTAATGAGCTAATGGCTCATTCATATAGCCACTTATTTCAAATTCCTACCTCTGGCTTACGCTTTTTTACAGTTTATGGGCCTTGGGGTCGTCCAGATATGGCTCTATTTCTTTTTACCAATGCTATTTTTAAAAATGAAAAAATTCAAATTTTTAATAATGGCAACATGGTCAGAGATTTTACTTTCATAGATGATATTGTTTTGGGTGTTATAAAGGTATTAGACCAACCTGCTGAACCATCTGATACATTTGATAGTGATTCTCCAAATCCAGGGGAGAGTAATTCTCCCTACAGGATATTTAATATTGGAAATAGCTCTCCAGTCCCCTTGATGAAATATATAGAATCTTTAGAAGATGCTATTGGAAAAGATGCAAAAAAAGAATTTTTACCGATGCAACCAGGTGATGTTAAACAGACTAGCTCAGACACAAAAGCTCTTCAAGAATGGATCAAATTTTCTCCTGATACAAATATCAAAGATGGCATCAAAAAATTTGTTGATTGGTATAAATCTTATTACAAGGTCTAGTTTATGGAGTCATCAATATCAAATACAAATATATGTGTCGTTGGTTTAGGATATGTGGGTTTGCCACTAGCAATTGCTTTTGGTAAGAAGTTTAATGTAATGGGTTTTGATGTTAACTCTGAAAGGATTTCAGATCTAAAAAATCATATTGATAAAACCAATGAAGTAGAATTAGATGATTTCAAGCTTTCAAAAGGGTTAAAATTTACTGAAAGTAAAAGTGAGATTAGATCACATAATTTCTATATTGTGACTGTTCCAACTCCAATAGATAGTAATAATGAACCTGATTTATCTAGCCTAAAATCTGCCTCCAAGCTAGTTGGTAGCATTTTAAAAAAAGGAGATATTGTTGTATACGAGTCAACAGTTTATCCGGGCGCTACTGAAGAAATATGTCTGCCAATTCTTCAGGCCGAGTCGAGCCTAAAAATAAATTCTGATTTCTTTATAGGTTATAGCCCAGAAAGAATAAATCCAGGGGACAAGATACATACTGTGGATAAAATCACTAAAGTTGTTTCAGGGTCCAATAAATTTGCCCTAAAAGAGATTTCAAATGTCTATTCACAGGTTGTAAAAGCTGGTATTTATAATGCTCCATCTATTAAGGTTGCAGAGGCTGCTAAGGTAATTGAAAATACACAAAGAGATTTAAATATAGCTCTTATTAATGAGCTTTCAATGATTTTTAAAAGACTGAAAATTGACACATATGAAGTTCTAGAGGCTGCAAATACAAAGTGGAATTTTCTCGATTTTAAGCCCGGACTTGTTGGTGGACACTGTATAGGGGTTGACCCTTATTATCTTACTCATAAAGCTCAAAAGGAAGGATATGAGCCAGAAATTATACTTGCCGGCAGAGCATTAAATGATTCAATGGCAAAAAAAGTTGCAGAGGAATTTCTTTTGTCTATGAAAAAGAAATTAATCTTATCTTCTAATGCAAAAATTCTAGTTCTAGGGCTAACATTTAAAGAAAATTGTCCAGATTTAAGGAACTCAAAGGTTTTTGATCTCATTAATTTTATTAATCAAAGTGGTGTAGATATTGAAGTATATGACCCGTTGATAAATCAAGACGACGTTGAAAAAAACTCGAATTTTACACTTATCTCTAAATTGCATGAGAATTACTATGATGGACTTATTTTGGCTGTATCTCATGATGAATTTATAAAGATGCAAGCTCAGAAAATAATTAATTTATGTAAAAAGACTAGTGTTATATGTGATCTTAAAAATATTTTGCCAAAAGCCTTTGTAGATCATGGGCTTTAAATAAAGAATAAACATTAACTATGATTGATAACAGAAAAGTATTTCTAGATGTTTTTAGATACATAAATATATTTAAGAATCATTTAGGAAATAAAATTTTCCTAATTGCATTACTCTCACTTTTTGCTGCAGTTTCAGAGGGTTTTGGTTTTTTAATGGTTATGCCTTTGTTCGAGGTATTAGACTCTTCATCAAATGACCCTCAAGGAATTTCTAAAATTATATTTAATTTCTTACAAAGTATTGGGTGGAATGGGTCTGAGTTTATTCTTATTATTTTTATTATTGCTACATTTGCTGTAAAAGGCGTATTAGTATTTGCTTCCATGAGTTACAGCGCATATTTAGTTTCTAAGCTTTTAAAAAAATTAAAATCGAACCTATTTGATGCATACAATTCAATGGGGTATTCATATTACGCATCCAGAGATACAGGGCATTTTAATAATATTATGAATGCCCAGATAAGCAAAATGCTCTTAACATTTAGATCTTTGATGAGAGCAGGATCAGAGTTTGTAATGACGATTGCATATATTTCACTTGCAATTATTGTTTCATGGGAATTTGGACTTACAGCATTATTAGTTGGAGCAATTATTTTAATTTTGTTTAGGGGGCTGAATATTTTTGTAAGAGAGCTTTCTCTGAAAACAACACATGAGTCTGGTGTTCTAGCCAAGCTATTAATTCAATTTCTTCATGCATTTAAATATTTATCCTCTACAAATCAAGGGAACTTAATAAAAAAACAGTTTATAAGCTCTGTAAACAGATTTGTTTCTTATGAATATAAAAGAAGAACTGCTGAGGCGTTAACTTTTTCACTCAGAGAGCCAATATTAGTTATTTCAGTAATGATAATTATTATGGTTCAAATAATAATTCTTGAAAAAGATGTAGCTCCTATCTTGGTTGCAATAGCGCTTTTTTACAGAGGTTTAAATTCAATTCACAGTGTTCAAATTTATTTTCAAAGTGTATTGGATCAGGTTGGAGCAGTTGAGTTTGTATCAAAAGAATTTGAAAATCAACAAATTCATGTTGAACTTGATGGCGATATAAAGTTAGAAAGTTTTCAGCATGACATTTCTTTTCATAACGTAAATTTCAAATATGATCAGAACCAAGAAAATGTTTTAAAGAATCTTTCGATAAAGATTCCTTCAAAAAAAACAATGGCAATTATCGGTTCATCAGGCTCAGGAAAATCAACTTTAATAGACTTAATTACATTATTACTTACTCCAACTAAAGGACATTTAAAGATTGATGGTGTAGATTCAACAAAATTAAATAAATCCTCATGGCGCAAAAGAATAGGATACGTTTCACAAGATCTTGTAGTTTTTGACGAAACAATTGGAAATAATATATCTATGTGGGCTACAGGTGATCAAGAGGAAGTTATTGAAGCTGCAAAAAGAGCCTCATTACATGATTTTATATCCTCATTGCCAGATGGGTATGAAACATTAGTTGGAGATAGAGGAATCAGATTATCTGGTGGTCAAAAGCAAAGACTTTTCATTGCAAGAGAAATTTTTAGAAAACCTGAAATATTAATTCTTGATGAAGCAACAAGCGCACTTGATTCTGAGTCTGAAAGGGTAATTCAAGATTCAGTGAGATTTCTTATGGGCCAAATGACAATTATTATCGTGGCACATAGGTTATCAACTATTAAAAATGTAGACTATGTTTGTGTTCTTGAAAAGGGAGAATTAATAGAAAAAGGGACATATTCACAGCTTAAGCAAAATGAATCCTCAAGACTGAATGAGTTAATTAAACTCCAAAAAATCTAGAAAATGGTTAATAGAATAAAGACACTTCTAAACAAAGCCCTAACTTTTTTTAAATTTAATGAAAAAAAAAACAGCTCCTTTATTTTTACAAATAAAAAACAACAACTAGAACTTAACAAAAAATTTGTTAAAGATGATGGTAGCGTCCTTTACATAGATGATAAATATCGATGGTCTACAAAACAGGGTTGGAGATATTACAATGATCTAAATATTCTTTCTTCTCTAAAAGATCAAAACTTATTGAATAACCATCAATTATCATTTTTTAGTGACTGCATTGGTGATAATACTATTGATAAACCGTTAAATGAAATTAATGTTTTTGTAAACAATGAAATCATTCATAAGAATAGAAAAAAATTTCTTTTTAATGAGGATGGGTCTTACATTTTGCTGCCTGCCAAAAAGAAATATCAGCACCAAATAAACTTTTATAGAAAACATTACAAATATTTATTTAGAGAGTTAAAAAATTTAGATATAAAATTACCTGCCAAAAGAGAGAAATTTCTTGAAGTCGGGTATGAATCAGGTGGCCATTCAATTTTTGCACTAGAATCTCTTGGGTTTGAAGCATATGGAATTGATAATGGATATTCGGGCCTCAAAGATATTTCATTTCTTCCTAAACATATTGGAAAAAATATAGGAAGTAGTGCTAAATTTGCAGTTGGTGATATTACCAAACATACTGAATTCCCTGATAAAACATTTTCTTTTGTAAATAGCGTAGCTGTTCTTGAGCATATTTTTGACTTACCTAGTGCTTTTACTGAGATGAGTAGAATTCTAAAAGATGATGGGCTCATGATTCATAGTTATGATCCATACTTTCATCCAGCTGGAGGTCATGCATTAGGAATATTAGATAATCCATGGAATCACTTGTGCCTAAATGAAAATGAGTACGTAAGGTACATGAAAGAAAATAGACCTCACGAAGAAGAAGATGCAATAAGTTGGTACAAACATGGAATTAATAGGTCTTATCCTTGCAGCGAAATGCTTTACTTACTGCATAAAGCTAATTTTGAGGTTTTGTATTGGAGAACTGATTACATAGATAATAAATCAATCCAGTCACTTAATGCAGAAATAATCTTTCAAGCAAGCAAGAATTATCAAGGACTTTCTTTCCAGGATTTTATTTCCAACAAACATACATTTATTGCAAGAAAGAAAATTTCTAAAGATGTGTAAATATTATGGATGATTTGTATGGCTCCATTTCAATACTAAAAGAGTTTTTAGAAATAAAACCTGAAATAAATATTCCTATAAATATTTCACATGGAGTAGATCTTAATCATCTTAATGCCCCCCAAGACATTAACTCTATTAAGCCTTTTCACTGGTCTTACAATGAGTCTATCCACAATAAAGCTAAGAAATTTAAGCACTCAATTTTATTTCCACATCCTTGGTATTTAATATATAAGACGACTCCAAGAAGACAGTGTAATTCAAATAAATCACTATTAATCACTCCTCCTGGCAGCCAGGAAAATAATAAGTTGCTACTGAAAAAGCTAAACAAATTTAAAAATCAAGATATTGATGTTTTGGTTAAATCAAGAGGTGATTTTAAAGAAGATATAAATTTTTGGAAATTAAACAAATTCTCAACTGTAAGTGCAGGATTATCAGATAAAAATTTTTATAAGCGCCTTTTCAATTTATTAGATAATTATGAGAACATCATTGCTTGCACTATGAGCAGTGCATTAATTTTTGCTTCTTCACTTGGAAAAAAATGTACGATTATAGATTCATATTCTTTCCAAGTTTATGAAACTCTCGAGTATGGAGAGACTCTCAACCCAGTTAATTCTTGGGCAAAAGATTTCTTATTATTATTACAGGGCAATAATCAAGATGAAGCAACTAATCTTGCAAGGGAAAAATTGGGTTTTAATTTAAATTACGATAGATCACGCATATTGGAAACTTTATATTCCTATTCTGATTCTAGAGAAATCTATATTCATGCAAGCACTTGTAAGCTAAATAAATATATTAGAAAAACATTTTTTAACTTGCTAAAAAAAGATGTTCTTTTACAAAAAAAATGGGGCGCTATTTTTAATGATTACTTTTTTCCAAAAATAATTAAAGTAAGAAAAAATGAAATTGATATTTTTTTAAGGGGTATCAATATTACTAACTATAATTCGTCTAAAATTCAATTTATAAAGGGCATAACCACCCCAGGTAAAGGTTTTTGAGTAGTAAAAAAGGACATATAGTTTTTATTATGATGAATGGTTTGTGTGAACCACTTGGCAGATCACAAGTTCTTCCTTATCTTATTAATGCATCAAAGATATATAAAATTACGATAGTTAGTTTGGAAAAAGATCCTGATTCGGAAACTTATAAATCCATCATAGACTCTTGCAGAAAAAACAAAATAACTTGGAAGCATGGTACTTTCTCATCTGCTATTAGATATATATCAACCTTAAGTAATATTCTAAAACTATTTTTATTGGCTATTAGCAGTACTAGCAAAAAGTATAAGCATGAAATTATTCATTGCAGAAGTTATCTTTCTTCATTTATTGGTCTACTCCTAAAATTATTTAAGCGTAAGAAGATCATTTTTGATATACGTGGTTTGTGGATTGATGAACTAGTTGCAGGGAAAAAAATTCGCATTAATTCTTTTTCTTATAGATTATTGAGAAAGCTTGAAAAAAGAATTTTTATTAATTCTGACCATGTAGTGACTCTTACGAATGCTAGCAAAGACTATATTATTAATAGATACCTAATTAGAGAAGATAAAGTAACTGTAATCCCAACATGTGTCGATCATAAAGTGTTTTATGAAGAAGAAACTGATAGAAATCATGTAAATAAGATTGGGTTTCTCGGTACTTTAGTAAGTGGCTGGTTTAATCTTAAATTAATGCATAAATTTATTAATGTAATCTCAAAAGAACTTCCTTCTTATAAATTTGAAATTATTAGCTCAGATACTCAAGATCAAATATATAGTGCATTCGATAAAGAAAGTTTAAACATCAGAGATTTTAATATTGATATATCCTATGTAGATAGGTCAGAATTAAGAGAAAAAATTAACTCTCTAAGTTTCCTTGCAATGTTCTATAATGCAAATAATGTTTGTGAAATTGCAAGATCACCTACCAAGATAGGCGAAGCATTAGCTTGCGGGTTGCCAATTATGATTAACTCAGGCATAGGCGATGTTGATCAATTAGTCTCAAAATTTAATATTGGTGTCGTTTTAGAATCCAACTCATCTGATGAGATAGCCTTAAAAACCCAAAAACTCTTGGATATGATAAGTGAAGATAACAATACTAAAAAAAGATGTGTTGAAACCTCACAAGAAATATACAGCCTTAATAAGGGCTCACAAAAATACCTAAGAATTTATGACGGGCTTTGTGGCCCAAAATAAAATGAAAAAAGTTAATGTTTTGGGTCTCGCCCTTTATGGTTCTAATGCCGCAAGTACTCGCATTAGGTTAAGCCAATATATCCCGGGTTTTAGTAGTAAAAATATACATATGGATATTAATTCATTGCTTGATAATCATTATTTAGAGAACCTCTACTCAAAAAAGAAAATACCCTTTATTGCTGTGACCCTATCTTACTTTAAGAGAATTTTTATTTTAATTTTCAAAAGAAAGTATCAAATTTATATAGTTCATTGTGAACTTTTCCCATTCTTTCCATATTTTCTAGAAAAATTTTTTCTTGGTAAAAACTATATATATGACTTTGATGATGCATTTTATTTAAAATATTTAAGTGGAAAATATAGCTTTTTAAAAATATTTCTTGGAAAGAAGTTTGAGAAAATTATTACTAATGCAAGTTATGTTTCTGCTGGTAGTAAAGCTCTTTATGAATATGCTTCACAATTTAATAAGAATGTTATTTTGCTTCCAAGTGTAGTTGATACAAACAATTTTTCACCTACAAGAAATTGGGAAGAAAAAAGATATAGTCATAGAAATCCTTTAGTGTTGGGATGGATTGGATCTCCTTCTACTGAAAAGTACTTGGATATTCTGATTAAGCCTCTAAGTAATCTTGGTAAGAAAATACCTATTAAGTTTTTAGTTGTTGGTGGATCATGTCCAGATATACCCAATGTTCATATTGAGGAATTAGCATGGGATGAAGGCTCGGAAGTTAAGCATATTAACTTAATGGATATAGGATTAATGCCTCTACAAGATGATGAATGGTCAAGAGGTAAATGTGGATTTAAGCTTGTCCAATATTTGAGTTGCAAAATACCGGTAATAGCATCAAATGTTGGAGCAAATAATGAGATTGTTGATCGAAGATGTGGTTTTCTTGTTTCCAACGAGGACGGTTGGGTAAGATTTATAAATAAACTCTATAATGATTCTAGATTAATCAGAAGCATGGGCTCGTTTGGGAGAAATAGGATTTTGGAACATTATTCATTGAAAGCTAACCTTCCAAAATTCATAAGCATTATACTTAGCGCAAATGAAAGATAAGAACATAGATCAAGTTACTGTAAAGTCATTTGGTGATGAATGGGCCAGACATGATCAATCAGATATCACGAACTCAGAATTACAAAAAGTTTTTGATCAATATTTTTCAATATTTAACTGGGATGACATTAGTCATTCTTCAGAAGGTTTTGATATGGGATGTGGCACTGGAAGGTGGGCTAATTTTGTTGCCCCTAAAGTTAAGCTCTTAAATTGCATTGATCCCTCTGATGCTCTAAAGATTTCCATTAAGAACCTATCACATCATGGGAATATAAAATATATTTCTGGGTCAGCTAACATAAATGGTTTGAATGAAGCAAGTCAGGATTTTGGGTATTCACTTGGAGTCCTTCATCATATTCCAGATACACAAGAAGCATTAAATTCATGTTCAAAGCTCTTAAAAAGCGGGGCTCCATTTTTGGTTTACTTATATTATAGATTTGATAACAGGGGTTTTATTTATAGATTAATATGGAAGGGTTCTGATATTTTAAGATCATTGATCTCATTTCTTCCTTCTGTTTTAAAAAATTTTATAACTGATATTTTGGCGTTACTAATTTATTTTCCTCTTGCCAAAATTTCAAAGCTATTTGAATTCTTTAAAATTAATCCTAGATTTATACCTCTTTCTTTTTATAGGAACCATAGTTTCAAAACTATGAGAACCGATTCGCGCGATCGTTTTGGTACCCCACTTGAGCAACGATTCACAAAGATAGAAATTGAGAATATGATGAAAATAGCAGGTTTTGAAAAAATATCTTTTTCTGATAAAGAGCCATATTGGGTTGCTCTTGGATATAAGATTTAGTGAAATATGTGCGGTATTGCTGGATTTATATCAAAGACTAAATTTCTTGAACAGGATGCACTCAATATTTTAAAAGACATATCTTCTACTTTAATTCATAGAGGGCCAGATGATTATGATGCTTTATACTTAACAAATCATTCCGTAGGTTTATGTCATAGAAGACTTTCTATTCAAGATCTTTCCAAGCATGGAAGACAGCCAATGTTGTCTAGGTGTAAGAGATACTTAATAGTATTTAATGGAGAAATATATAATCATATTGAATTAAGAAAAGAAATGAGTCAGGTATCTTTTCGTGGTACATCTGATACTGAAACTTTGATAAATTATATTTCTATTTTTGGTATAGATAGGACATTAGAGAGAATCAAAGGACAATTTGCATTTGCAGTTCTAGATCAAATTGACGGAAAATTGTCACTAGTAAGGGATCGCGCAGGCGAAAAACCTCTTTACTATTATAGTAATAGTAAAGTTTTAATATTTAGCTCAGAATTAAAAGCAATTAAAAGATTTCCAAATATTAATCTTGAATTATGCTGGAAAGCGATTGACCTGTTTTTGCAATTTTCTTATGTGCCCAGCCCTCTAAGTATTTTTAAAGGAGTTAAAAAACTTCCTCCTGGAAATATTCTCACAATAAATTTAACCGACTTTGCTAAAAGCTCTTTACAAGAATACTTCACAATTAGAAAAATTAGAGAAAATCAATCTTTTAACTTTAATGATCAAGATTTACTAATCAATGAACTAGATAGAAAAATTAATGAATCTGTAAAATCTCAGCTTATCTCTGATGTCCCAATTGGAGGATTGTTATCAGGAGGTATTGATTCATCTTTGATATGTAAATATATGCAGGAAAATATGTCATCTAAGCTTAATACCTATACTATTGGATTTAATAACAAATCCTTTGATGAGTCCAAAGTTGCAAATCGTGTAGCTAAAGAAATTGGTTCAGATCATCATGAATTTATACTTAATCCAAAACTATTCATTGATTTAATTCCAAAAATATTACATCAGTTTGATGAACCATTTGCCGACTCTTCACAAATTCCTACGTACATAGTCATGCATGAAGCAAGCAAGCATGTAAAGGTGGTCCTTTCTGGAGATGGAGCCGATGAAATCTTTGGTGGATATAATAGATACCTGTACGTTGAGTCGTTATATAAAATTCAAGAAAGAGTTCCAAAAGTATTATTTAATTCAGGCTTGAAATTTTTAAATTTACTACCGAAAAATTTTCTTAATAGACTTAATTTTAAGAACCTTTCGCAGCTAGGCTCAAAATTCGAAAAAATATCCTCAAAAAAAGAATATCTTCATAATCCTGATGAGCTATATGTATCAATGCTAAGAGAAGATCCAAGAATAATATTTAATTCATCTGAATCTGAAAAACATCCTATTATTGACCATAAAGACTCTTGGCCAAAAGCAAATGAATTTACTCAACAAATGATGCTTCTAGATATCATGACATACTTGCCTGATGATATTTTAACAAAGGTAGATAGGACATCGATGATGTGTTCAATTGAGTCTAGAGCCCCATTTCTTGATAAAGACCTTATGGAGTTTGCAATATCAATACCTGCAAATATAAAGATTCAATCTGGGACCTCAAAATTTCTTTTAAAAAAAATTCTAGAGAAAAAATTACCTAATTACCCTCTGGATAATCCAAAAAAGGGATTTAGTATTCCGTTGGATAATTGGATTAGAAATGACTTAAGAGACTGGACGCATGAAACCATCACTAATTCATTGCTCTTTGAGAAAGACCAATCATTAGCGATTCTAAATAACTTTTTAAATTATAATATTACTTCTACACTTATGTGGAATGTTCTTGTTTTGGAAACTTGGATACAAAATAATACATAACTTAGACTTTGATACTTTATTTCTTAATTTTCACTTTAACTTTTTGTTTGGCTCTTGTATCTATTCAAAGACAACCTTCGTATGTAGATGGTGTATATGACTCAAGAATCTATCTTGATTGGTTATTTATTATTTTTTTATTTTCCATATTCGTTGGCCTTAGAGAAAAGGTAGGGGGTGATTGGGATATCTATCTCGAACATCACTTTGAAGCTTCTAATGGAGACCTTTTAGGAACAATACAAAAATTTGGTGATCCAGGATATTACTTACTAGATTGGATATTTGCTAATCTGGGAGCTTCAATTCATATAGTAAATTTCATATGTGCAATCATTTTTATTTCAGGACTATCATTTTTTTGCAGGACCTTGCCTAGACCTCTTCTCGGTTTGGCTGTAGCCATACCATATTTAATAATTGTTGTTGGTATGGGTTACACAAGGCAATCTGTTGCGATTGGATTTGCAATGATTGCAATTACAAACTTAATCAACCAAAAAACATTTAAATTTATTCTTTTTGTCTTTTTTGCCATGCTTTTTCATAAGTCAGCAATAATTTTTTTAGTATTAGGATTAATTAGTAGGTCTGGCAATACCTTGATTACCTTCTTTGGAATGCTATTGCTAGGCATAATCGGCTTTTACTTATTTTTAGATTCATACATCGATCAACTTTATCAAAATTATATTTTGGCTGAATCAAATTCTGCTGGGGCGTTCGTAAGGTTATTAATGAATTTTTTTCCTGCAGTAATTTTTTTAATCTTAAGAAAATCAATGAATCTTCCTGAGATTGAATACGGTCTTTATACTTGGATGTCTTGGGCCAGCGTAGCATTATTCATTCTATTTTTTCTTACCAATGCATCAACTGCTCTTGATAGGGTAGCGCTTTATATGATCCCACTTCAGCTTGCTGTTTTTTCTAGAATACCATCTCTTAATGGCTCAGATATTTTTTCAAAATCTATTTCTTTTTTACTAATTATATTTTTTTATTTGGTTGTGATGATGGTCTGGTTAAATTTTGCGAACCATGCTGACTTATGGATTCCATATGATAATATTCTCTTCAAAATTCTAACTTGAAAACCAAAAAGAATATCTTATTAATTGCAAATTCTAGTTGGTACTTCTTCAATTTTCGCTATGATTTAATTAAGCATTTGATCTCTGAGGGTTTCAAGGTTATTTTGATTTCACCTCATGACAAGTATTCTAAAAAATTATCGAACTTAGGCGTTCAGAATTATAGAGCATCATTTTCACGTGGAAGCCTAAACCCAAAAGATGTGATTCATATGTACCGTGACATAAGCTTAGTTAAAAAAAATAACCAAATTGATATTGTTGGAGCTTTTGGATTGCAAGTATCTTTTTTATTTGGCCTAGTAAATTTTTTTACAAAAATTAATACTATTTACTCAATTACCGGTTTAGGTTATGTATTCATAAATAAACAAATAAAAGCTAGGACAATCAGATTCTTCTTGAGCAAGCTAGCATTGTTTATATTTAAAAATTCTTATTCAAATTTTATATTTCAAAACAAAAGTGACCAAAAAATATTTAAAGATTTTGGTTTATCTTTAAATGACTATTCACCTATTATTCCAGGTTCTGGTGTTGACACGGATAAGTTTTATCCAAAAGCAAAGAGACCTGGATCAGATATTTCATTCTTATTTCCAGCTCGAATGTTGATAGACAAAGGCATCATTGAAACACTTGAGGCATTTAAATTTTTTCTAAGACACAATCCTAATTCTAAATTATTTCTTGCAGGTGAGATGGACAAAAGGAATCCTGCCTGTATATCACCAAATGTGCTAAAACATTATTTGCAAGACAAAAGGTATATTTTTCTTGGGCATGTTGAAAATATGTCAGAATTATATCGGAAAATTGATATTGTAATTCTGCCATCTTACAGAGAGGGTCTTTCTAAGGTATTAATTGAGGCCGCATCATCGGGCCTACCAATTATAACAACAGATGTCCCTGGATGTAGAGAGGTGGTTGATCATATGGGGAATGGATATTTGGTATTAAAGCAGGACACAGACTCATTGTTAAGAGCAATGAAAGACATTTCGAATGATGCTAGCCAAATTAAATCTTTTGGAAAATTATCTAGAAAAAAAGCAGTTGAAGTTTTTGCATCTAAAAAAATAAATTCTCAAACTATAGACATGTATAATCATGTCCTAGAGAAATCTAATGACAACTAGAAAAGGAATTATTTTAGCTGGCGGCCTGGCCTCAAGGCTTTATCCATTATCAATAGCTACAAGTAAACAGCTAATGCATGTCTATGATAAGCCAATGATATATTATCCTCTATGCACCTTAATGCTTGCTAACATAAGGGATATTTTGATCATTACAACACCATCTGATGTTCAAAATTTTAAACGTTTGCTCAAAGATGGGTCTCAATTCGGAATAAACATTTCCTATGAAACACAAGATGATCCCAAAGGCGGTATTGCTCAGGCATTCATAATTGGTGAAAAATTTATTGAAAGTTCAAATCCAGTACTAATTTTAGGTGATAACATTTTTTATGGAAGTGACTTAGCTGATAAATTAGAAAATGCTAATCAAAATATCACTAATTCAACAATATTTGCTTATCATGTCAATGATCCAATGAGATACGGAGTTATTGAATTTAACAAAGATAATAAAGCTCTATCAATAGAAGAAAAACCACTCAAACCTAAAAGCAATTATGCTGTAACAGGTTTATATTTTTATGATAATTCAGTAATAAATATAGCTAAGTCAATCAAGCCATCAAAGCGTGGTGAGTTAGAAATATCTGATATAAACATTAACTATCTCAATCAAGGTAGATTAACGGTAGAAAAATTAGACAGAGGTTATGCTTGGTTTGATACTGGAACGTTTGAAAGTCTTAATGAGGCAGGTAATTACATTGCTTCTATTCAAAATAGGCAAGGAAGAAAAATTTGTTGTCCCGAAGAGATAGCTATATCTAAAAATTGGATTTCATTGAATGATTACTTGTCCAATTTAAACTTAAAAGGAACTAATTCATATATTGAATATCTCAAGAAAACTTTTGAATAAATGTTAAATATAGAATCTACTGACTTCAAAGATTTGCTCGTAATAAATCATGAAATTTTTGATGATAATAGAGGCTTCTTTTTCGAAAGCTATAATAAGAAGTTATTTGATTCAGCTCTCAATAAAGATATCTATTTTGTTCAAGATAATAATAGTTTTTCAAATCAAGGAGTTATCAGAGGACTTCATTTTCAACTAAAGACACCTCAGGCAAAACTGGTTAGAGTAGCTAATGGATCTATTTTGGATGTTGTTGTTGACTTGAGAGAAGATCAGCCCTCATTCCTGAACTTTTTTACTATAGAACTATCCAGATCAAACAGAAAAATGTTATGGGTTCCTGAGGGGTTTGCACATGGATTTCAAGTTTTATCAAAAAATGCACTTGTATGCTACAAAACAACAGAATTTTGGAGCAAAGATGATGAGTATACTTTGAGGTATGACGATCCTACTTTGAATATTCCATGGAAAGATATCAAAACTATTATCTCTGATAAGGATGCTAATGGTAAAGATTTAAAAGAGATTACCAAAATTTTGAAAACATCATGATTTTTGTTACAGGTGGAGCCGGATTTATAGGAACTAATTTCATCATTAATCTATTGAATTGTTGTGACGATGAAATTGTTAATATTGACAAACTTACTTATGCAGGTAATTTTGATAACTTCAAATGTTTATCCAATGAAAATAAAAAACGACTTAAGAATTATCAGGTTGATATTTTAGATAAAAAAAAAATAAAGGAGCTTTTTAGTAAATATAAACCAAATGTAGTTTTTAATTTGGCGGCGGAATCCCATGTAGATAGATCTATACATTCCCCTTTGGATTTCATAAATACTAATATTTTAGGCACCTTTAACATATTGAATGCATCACTAGAGTACTATCTGAAGCATGATCTTTCTGAGGAGGATTTTAGGTTTATACATGTTTCAACAGATGAAGTTTATGGAGATTTACATGAAAATGATCCTCCCTTTAATGAGCTTAGTCAGTACAGGCCAAATAGTCCATATTCTGCTAGTAAAGCATCTAGTGACCATTTGGTAAGATCTTTTTACAAAACATATAAACTTCCCACCATCACTTCAAATTGCTCTAATAATTTTGGCCCATATCAGTCTTCAGAGAAGTTTATTCCAAAAATTATTATTAATGCACTTCAAAGAAAAAAAATACCAATTTATGGAAAAGGATTACAAATACGTGACTGGTTATATGTTGATGATCATGCTATCGCCCTGTATTTATTATCTAGGAAGGGAATTATTGGTGAGACCTATTGTATCGGCGGAGGAACAGAGCTATCTAATATTGATTTAGCTGAACTAATATGTAAAAAACTTGATGAAATAAAAAGTTTATCAAATGACCCCCATCAGTCACTGATTGAATTCGTTGATGATAGAGCTGGCCATGATTTTCGTTATTCAATTGATTCATCAAAAATGATCAATTTGGGTTGGATGCCTCAAGCTAACTTTGAAGATTTATTAGAAAAAACAATCTCTTGGTACATTGATAATATGAATTGGGTTGATGCTATGAACCTAAGAAAATGAAGTTATTGGTTATTGGCAAGAATGGGCAAGTAGCGAGTGCGCTTAAAGACATTACATCCGATGATACTATTTTTTTATCAAAGGATGAATTAGATATCACAAATTACAAAAGTATAAAAGAATCAATAGAAAAAGAACGCCCTGATGTAATTTTAAATCTTGCTGCATTTACAAATGTTGATAATGCAGAATCATTCAGAAATGAAGCTGAAAGTGTAAACTTTCACGGGCCCAACTTTCTCTCAAAAATTTGTAAGGATCATTTAATAAAATTAATTCATTTGTCTACAGATTATGTTTTTAATGGAAAAAAAAATTTTCCATATACTCCAGATGATATTACCAATCCTTTAAACTGGTACGGAGTTACTAAAAGAAAAGGAGAAATAGCAATATTAAACAATCATCCAGATTCAATTATTCTCAGAACTTCATGGCTTTATGGCGAGTATGGAAATAATTTTCTAAAAAAAATTTTAGGCATTGCTAAAAATGATGAGATAAAGGTGGTAAATGATCAATTTGGATCACCCAGTTATACCAGAGAACTTTCAAGAGTATTATTAAATATTATTTTGGATTACAAAGAGGGAAATAACGTATTCGGCATAATTCATTACTCATCTGGAGATCAGTTATCATGGTATGAATTTGCAAAAAAAATTTTTGATATAGCTTGTGAGGAGGGATATATAGAATCCTTTCCAAATCTAATTAGTTGCTCTTCCAATGAATTCGTCACTAAGGCAAACAGACCTTCTTATTCTGCTTTAGATAACTTATCTACAAAACCTTTTAACAAATCTCCGCTCACCACAGATAATAGTATTAAGCTAGCATTAAAAAATATTTTTAGGTAGATAACATGGATAGAAAAAAAATTACAATTGCAGGATTGGGCTATGTTGGTATGTCTATGACATCTCTATTGTGCAGGCATCATCATATTACAGCATTTGATATAGATAAAAATAAGATAAATGATTTAAAAAATAAAAAGTCTCCAATTGATGATGAAGATATCAACCAAGAAATAAACAAAAAAGATAGTAACATCCTCGCGACTAATGATAAAAAATTAGCATTTAGGAATGCAGAATATGTAATTGTTTGTACTCCAACAGACTATGACACTGAAAGAAACTATTTTAACACTGACTCTATCGAATCAGTTATAAGGGATGCCCTGGCATTTAATAAAAAAATATCAATTATTATAAAATCAACCATTCCCATTGGGTTTACCAGCTCAATGAAAGATAAATTTCAACATAAAAAGATTTTCTTTTCCCCAGAATTTTTAAGGGAAGGACGTGCCTTGCAGGATAACCTTAATCCATCGAGGATAATTTTGAGCCCAAAAAAGAAAGAATCAATTGAATTTTCAGAAATTCTACTTGATGCAGCAACTAAAAAAGATGTTCCTATATTGTTCATGGATACCAATGAAGCTGAGAGTGTAAAGCTTATTTCCAATACTTACTTAGCCATGAGAGTTGCATTTTTTAATGAAATCGATAACTTTTGCATAGCAAAAAACCTCAATGCAAGAGATATTATTGACGGGGTAAGTCACGACCCTCGCATAGGCTCGAATTATAATAATCCATCATTTGGATATGGAGGATATTGTCTCCCAAAAGATACCAAGCAGATGCTAGCAAATTTTAGCGGGATCCCTAACTCATTAATTAAGGCTATTGTAGATTCAAATTCTAAAAGGTTCGAATTTTTATCAGAAATAATTTCAGATACGAAACCTAAAAAAATCGGTATTTATCTTTTAGCAATGAAGCAAGGTTCTGATAATCATAGATCATCAGCAGTTATTAATTTAATACGAAAATTAGAAGCCTGTCATTCGATAATTATTTATGAGCCTTCGATAAGCGATAGCTTTTTTGATAAACATAAAGTAATAAATGATCTTGAAAAATTCAAAAATATGTCTGATTTAGTTATTGCTAACAGGCTTGATAAAAATTTAGATGATATCTCTAAAAAAGTTTTCTCAAGAGACTTGTATGGTAACGACTAGTAAGGAACTTTAATTAAATTTATAACCACTTTTAAGGTAAAATATTCAAAAAAAACTATTATGCGCAAAATCAATAAATCTAAATTAGTATTTAATTCTATTAGCTTTAAGGGCATAGCTTTACTTATGGTGCTTCTTACCCCAACTGACATATTTGGACAAGCTGACTTATCAGAAGAATTTTTGTCTAGCTTGCCTGAAGGAGTTGCTGAACAAATTAGAGCACAAAATGAAAAACCGGAAAACGAAGTTGAACTTGATGCATTATTCAGAGCAGATACAACTGTAGAATCAAATAAAAAAATTCTTGAATCATTAAAAGATCAACTACAAGATCTTGAAGCAAGAATGTCTTCTGAGGATGCAAATAAAAAACAAAATAATCTAGAGAGATTTGGAGAAAATTTCTTTAATTCCATTCAATCTTCATTCATGCCAATCAATATTCCAAATATTGACTCTGAGTATATTCTTGATGTTGGAGATCAATTGCGTATTTTGCTTACTGGAAGTCTAGAGGGTGAATTTGATATCTTTATAGAGCGTGCAGGAAATATATTTATTCCTCAAGTTGGAAGTATTCAAATATCTGGAAAATCCTATAGAGATGCAGAAAGAGCTATTACTGATTTTATTGCAAAAAAACAAATTGGAGCAGATGTTTCAGTTTCACTAACAAAACTTCGTGACGTGCAGATTGTTATGTTAGGAGACGTTAAAAATCCTGGGATTTATACTGTCTCTGGTGGATCTAACCCACTTACAGTTTTAAACGCAGCTGGAGGCATCCTAGAAAATGGATCCTACCGCATGATTGAACATAGAAGAGCGGGAGAAGTAATTCAGAATATTGATTTATATAAGCTTTTTGCTTTTGGAAACTTTGATTTTACTACTCAAATGCGATCAGGAGATGTTATTTTTGTTCGTTCAAAAATTTTTGATGTCCCTATAACTGGAGGAACAAACAGACCTGCAATTTATGAACTTATCCCCGGTGAAACATTATTAGATTTAATTAACTTTTCTGGTGGCTTTTCAGAATCATTTTATGGTTTTGAAGAAATTAATGTAGAAAGGCGCGGTTTAGATTTTTCTGAATCATTGTCAATAGGAGTTAGTGAATTAAGTGAATACAAGTTAGCACAAAGGGATTCAGTTCTTGTTCCTTATTTCGAAGATGAATCTGAGGAGGTTTTAAGTGTATCCATTTCTGGAATGGTAAATAAACCAGGTAAATATAATTTTGTTCAAGGAGAAACACTCTCAGATGTAATAAGAAAAGCTGGTGGATACAAATCAGGTGCTTATATATTTGGAGGTTTATTTAATAGAAAAGATGCTCTTGACAAACAAAGACTTTATGCAGAAATAGTTTATTCAGATACAATTAACTTCTTGGTATCAAATCTTGCTAAACCAAATATAAACGTTGATTCATCAGCTGCTTCGCTTTTAATTGATGAGCTTAAATCGCAAAACTTGTCAGGTAGATTAATTGCTGAGTTTGACTTAGACATACTTGAATCTGATCCTTCAAAGGATTTAATTTTACAAGATGGAGATTCAATTACTATTCCTCCTTTGCAGAAGGTTGTGTACTTATTTGGTGACTTCAACAGACCAACTATTCTTCAATTTAATTCATCTTATACTTTGCAGGATTATGTAAAACTTGCTGGTGGAACAAAGGATTCTGCAACAAATGATATTCTATTGATTAGCCCAAATGGTGAAACTTCAGAGATAAGAAATAACTTTAAGATATTTGGTGGCAATAAAGTAGATATTTATCCTGGCTCTATTATTTATGTTCCAAGGAATATTGGCCAAATTAGTGGTATAACTTATGCAGCAACAGTTGCTCCAGTATTGAGTAGTCTTGCAATATCGCTTGCATCACTAAATAGCATCTCAGATTAATTTATGCCTTTTTAGGCTCATGCTTAAAGATATGTATATATTGAAGCTAAGCCTGAGAACACTAATTTTTTTTTCTATTAGTTTGAATGCTTCTATAAGCGATTACATTTATCCAAAAAGTGAATTCCCTAGTTACTCTAATTACGGATCGATTGGTCTAATTCAAATGCCATCAGCAAGGTCTTTGCCTGCTGGAACAATTGCTTTCTCATGGATGAAAGCAGATCCATATCAAAGAGGATCAATTGTAGCTTATCCATTTTCATGGTTTGAAGCATCATATCAGTATACAGATGTAAATAACGCCTTATATAGTAATGTTCCATCATTTAGTGGCAATCAAACTTATAAAGACAAAGGATTTGATGCAAAGTTTATTTTACTAAAAGAAAAGAAACTTCTTCCAGCTGTTGCCATAGGTTTAAGAGACCTTGCAGGTACTGGTATATTTTCTTCAGAATATATTGTCGCTTCAAAGCGCTTCGGAAATGTTGATTTTACTGGAGGAGTTGGTTGGGGAATGTTAAGTGGAAATAAAATTCACAACCCATTAATTGATCTAGATGAACGGTTTAAAACAAGACAGGTATCTGAGGATCAGGGCGGAACATTTAATACAGGAGCATTTTTTTCAGGGAGTGCAGGATTGTTTGCTGGTGTAGAGCTTTATTTGCCTAACCTAAAAGGCTTGAGGTTTAAACTTGAATATGATGGTACTGATTACAAGAAGGAGGGATTTCCCTTTGGAGAAAACTCTTTTAAATTTGCATTTGAACCAGTAAGAAAACAAAACTCTAAAATTAATTATGGATTGACATATCCTTTTAGTGAAAATTTTCACCTTAAGGTAAATTTCATTAAAGGAAATACAGTAAATATAGGTTTTTCACTACAAACCGATCTAGGAAGGAAAAATCCCTTAATTAAAAAAAATGATCCAATTAAAAATGTACCAAACTCAAAAAGATTTAAGGAAGAGAACTCAACTAATAGAGATAACTACTATAAAAGTGCACTTACATTTCTTGGTCAAAATCAACTTTTTCTACAAAATGCCAGTGTTGAAGACAAAACGTTTTCAATGACATATGTTCAATCAAAACATGGTAGTTTTGCTAGATCATCTGGTAGAGTCATGGAAATACTTGATCAAATTTCACCTGATGAGATAGAAGAATTCAAAATCGCTAATTTAAATGGTGGGATGGGGATGCATGAAGTTACAATTAGCCGAAAAGATTATGCTAAAAATAAGCCTTATAATTTATATGGCTTGGCATCTAGAAATATAGATGTCAATCCTTACATTTTCAAACCGGAGACTTATGAATTTCAGCCTCCTGTTAGCTTTCCAGCTTTTTTTTGGAAAGTTGCCCCATCATTAAGATCTCAAATAGGTGGTCCTGATGGTTTTTATTTTGGTGACCTAAGGCTTGCAGCGCATACTGAAACATTATTTGCAAGAAATATATCACTTATTACTACTGCATCTGTCGGTCTTATAGATAATTATGATCAGTTAAAGCTTGCTTCTGATTCAGTTTTACCGCATGTACGAACGGAAGTAGTTAATTATCTTAAGCAGAGTAAAAATTATTCTATAAGAAGAGCACAATTAAATATTTTCTTCAATCCTTTAAATAATATATACGCAAAACTCACTGGTGGTATATTAGAAGAAATGTTCGGTGGATATGGAGGTGAGGTTCTTTACCGTCCGTTTAATAAAAGTTATGGAATTGGTGCTGAGGTTTGGAGAGTTAGACAAAGAGGCTTTGAACAACTTCTATCATTCCAGGATTACGAAACAACTACAGGCCACATAACATTTTATTATAAAGAACCCAGAACGCAGATTATTACTCGTCTTAAGGGCGGGAGATTTTTAGCACAAGATTCAGGTATAAATCTTGAGTTTTCAAGAAGATTTAAAAGTGGTCTTCGCATAGGGGCCTTTTTCTCTCGAACAGATATTTCATACGAAGAATTTGGTGAGGGAAGTTTTGATAAAGGCTTCTTCTTCTTTATACCGATAGAGTCATTTTTTGACAAACACTCTAAAGGTAATTCAGGATTTGGCCTTAGACCTATTACACGAGATGGTGCTGCAATGCTTGTTCATTCTCATCACTTGTGGGGAGTTACTGAACAGGCTCAAGAATTAAATATCACTAGGGATTGGGATGACTTATACGATTAGAATAATAATATTCTCATTTTTATTGTCTGGCTGCTCGATTTTGTCATATGTCTCATATAGTGAAGCAGCGCCACTGATTAGAAATGTTGTAATTGGAGCTCCAGAAATAGAGATAACAAAAGAATTTTTTAATGAAAAAGAGTATTCTTTTGCATACTTACGAGTAGGCAGAAGAGCTTCCGCTATTCTATCCCTTAGATCTATCTCAAACGAGGGTGTTTATGAATGGGTTAGTTCAGAAAACGAAAAAATATTTACTTATAATGGAAAAGTGATCAAAACTCATGGATCAACTTATGACATGGCTTATTTAAATAACTTAGATGCTTTGTTCTCAACAAGTGATGATTTAATTTTGCAATTAAGCAACCCTCATGCAATTACTGAACAAGAAGTCTCATTTAGTAGGGGAGACAGGGATGTTATGAGATATTTGGACGAAGATATTGAAGTTCAAATTGACGAGGAATTAATCTTCACTAAAGGCTTTAAATGGAAAATTAAAAATAAGTATTTCGTAGATGTTAAAAATGGTTATGTAATAAAGGTAACTCAGGATATTCATCCCAAGTTACCAATTTTAACTATTGAATATTATTATAAGTTTGCTGATTAACCTGCTGGAGCAGTTGAGGTTGTTACAACTGTTTCAGTAGTTTCAAATTCGACATCAACAGGAACTTGTGTTGCCGCTTCCTCAAGAACAACTTCAACTTCAACTTCAACTTCCTGCTCAACAGGTACTTCGATTTCAACTTCAACTGGAACAACAATATATTGCCCATTATCCCTATCAAAGTTTGATGTATCAGAGTTTATTGATGGATCGTTGTATTGACCATCTGGGAAATCTCTCAGCATTATGTTGAAGGTTTGACCTAGTTCAGCTATACCGTCATTACCCGGATCATCTGGGTTAAGAGATGAATCAATTGATAGACCGGTAACAGTTGCAACCGTGCTAGTTACTGTATCAGTATTTGTTGTCGTATTAGTTAGTGATGTAGTAGTAGTGTTAGCCAATGTAGTGGTTGTAGTATTAGTCGTTGTGGTTACTGCTGGTCTATTTGTCAATGTGGTAGTAGTAGAAGTAACCGTTACCTCCTCTTCTGTTTCAACAATAATAGTTGGCGCAGGTGTTGGTGCAGGTGTTGGTGCAGGTGTTGGTGCGGGTGTTGGTGCAGGTGTTGGTGCAGGTGTTGGAACAGGTGCAGCTCCTCCGCCTCCTCCTGAGTCAGCAGCAGCAGCAATAGCAGCAGCGGCAGCAACTGCAGCAGCTATAGCTCCAGCACTAAGTGAACCAGAAGCTTCAGCTCCAGCTTTTTCTCCACCAGCCTTAGGCTGCTCTTCTTCTTGAGCATGAACAGAGACATTAAAGAACGCAAATAGTCCTGCAAGTAAAAAGTTAAGTCTGTTTTTGAGTTTTGCCATAATTTATATCCCTGGTTTATAAAAATTTTACAAATAAACA
>MDTE01040947.1_pt1 | contig 35037 bp, 35 predicted proteins | sample 811231 | NCBI WGS metagenome assembly MDTE01 (sample SAMN05326651, study PRJNA326480) | marine metagenome | isolation source: seawater | place: Indian Ocean: Red Sea | collected 2010
CAAGTGTAGTACCAATTAAGTATAGTAAACTTTTTTTATCAACTAAAATTCTTACGCTGTTATCAGTGTAAATTTTATCATCGTCTAATTTAGATTTATCAAATTTTAATTCATAAGATAAACCTGAGCAACCACCACTTTTCACTCCAACTCTAACGAAATCAACGAGAGGGTCAAAACCTTCATCTTTCATTAGTGAACTTACTTTTAATTTAGCAGACTCAGAAACTTTTATCATAGCATTGATAAATTTGTAATTATACTGCAAATATAATGCTTTTTGTGGGGGATTACAATTATTTGTAATTCCATAAACCCTTATTTACAAGTAAAACAATATGATTTAGTTAATTTATAACTATATATTTGAATATTACAATTTGCTTTATGAAAAAAAATAAAAAAATAACAGAGATATCTGAGTTAGGTGAATTTAAATTTATTGAAAAAATCACAAATTCATTTGAAATTAAAAAAAGTGAGACAATTATGGGAATTGGTGATGATAGTGCAGTTTTAAATTTCAATTCGAATGATGTAATTATATCAAATGATATTTTAATTGAAGGAATTCATTTTGACCTTACTTACAATCCATTAAAGCACCTGGGTTACAAGGCCGTAATTGTCAATTTATCAGATATTTATGCAATGAATGCTCAGCCAAGCCATATAATTTTATCAATAGGTTTATCAAACAGATTTTCAGTTGAAGCAATTCAAGAGCTATATGACGGAGTTCTTCAAGCATGTAAAAACTACAGTGTTGATTTGGTTGGAGGTGATACATCTTCTTCAAAAAAAGGCTTAATTATATCAGTAACTGCAATCGGTTCGACTAAAAGAAAAAGAATAACTTACAGAAATAATGCTAAACCTAATGATTTAATTGTTGTTTCAGGCGATCTTGGTGGAGCTTACATGGGCCTTCAAATTTTAGAGAGAGAAAAATCTGTATTTATTGTCAATCCAAACTCAAAACCTGATTTATCAAATTATAGTTATTCTATTCAGAGATTTTTAAAACCTGAGGCTAGAAAAGATATCATAAAATTATTAGATGAACTAAATATTTTTCCCACATCGATGATTGATATAAGTGACGGTCTTTCGTCTGATCTAATTCATATTGCAAGAAATTCTAAAGCTGGATTTAATTTATTTGAAGACAAAATTCCAATTGATGAAGAGGTAAAAAGAATTAGTGAGGAATTTAAAATTAACTCTACAACTGCTGCTCTAAACGGTGGCGAAGACTATGAACTTCTTTTCACTATTAATCAAAAAGATTATGAAAAAATTAAAAAGATTAAAGATTTATCAATTATTGGGCATATAACAAAAAGTCGTGACCGATATTTAATTAATAAAATTGGACAAAAAATTGAGTTAAATAGTCAAGGCTGGGACACATTTAAATAATATTACCCCAGAGCGACATCTAAAATCATCATAATAACAAAACCTCCAATAAATCCCAAAGTTGCAATATCAGTATACTTATCTAGCTGTGTTTCAGGAATTACTTCTTCAACAACAACAAAAATCATTGCTCCAGCCGCAAATGAAAGAGCATAAGGTAAAATTGGAGTGAAAAAAGTTACTGCTAGTGCACCTAAAACTGCTGCTATGGGTTCTACAATTGCAGATAATTGACCATACCAAAAACTTTTAAATTTACTCAATCCAGCTCTTCTAAGTGGCATTGAAATTGCAATACCCTCAGGAAAATTTTGTATTCCTATACCCAATGCTAATGCGATAGCACCTGAAACTGTTGCTTCAGGAACACCAGCTGCTACTCCTCCAAATATTACACCGACAGCCAACCCTTCAGGAATATTGTGTAAAGTAATGGCTAGTGCTAGCAAGGTAGTCTTTCTCCAAGGAGTTTTTATTCCCTCACTTTCTTGAAAATTTATATGTATATGAGGTAAAAGTTTATCTAAAGCAAATATGAATAGAGCTCCCAATGAAAAACCTATTGCAGCTGGAAAAACTTTATAAAATCCCTCTCCACTTGTCATTTCAATACCCGGAGCCAATAAACTCCAAAAGCTTGCTGCAACCATTACACCACCTGTAAAACCCAGCATTCCATCTAAAAATGCTCTATTTATTCCTTTAAATAAATATACAAAAGATGCACCTAAAGCAGTTAATCCCCAAGTAAAAAGTGTTGCATAAAAAGCAGCTATTATAGGGTTTAAATTTTCAAAAAAATTAACAATATTTTCCATAAAAAAATTCTTTCAAAGATATTAAAGTTTTGTAGTGTAAAACAATATTATTATAAAAAAAACAAATTAGTTTATAGGTTGTAAAAAAGTATTTATTATTTTGAAAATAGAATGAATAAAAAAATAATTTATGATTATGTTATTTGTGGCTCTGGAGCAGCTGGACTTTCTCTTATAAACGAGCTAATTAATGACAATTTTTTTTTAAATCATAGAATTCTATTGTTAGACAAAAAAAAAAAGATTACAAACGATAGAACATGGACCTATTGGGAAAAAGGAGAAGGAAAACATGATGATATTTTAAAGAAAAAATGGAGTAAAGCCTATTTTTCCTCAAAAAATTTAAAATTAACTTTTGAAACTAAACCTTATCAATTTAAATGTATTAGAGGTATAAATTTTTACGATAAAATTTTAAAAAAAATCAGTAAGTATAAAAATATTACTGTGTTAAATGAGGAAGTTGAAAAAATAATTGACCAAAATGACACTGTTAAAGTAATTACAAACAAAAATACCTTCAAATGTAAGAAAGCATTTTCTAGTATTATGAAACCAATTAGTGATAATAAAAAATATCCACTTTTAAAGCAACACTTTATTGGTTGGTTTATCAAAACAGAGAAAAATATTTTCAACGATGACAAAATAACTTTTATGGATTTTGATATTAATCAAAAGAATAATACTAGATTCATGTATATATTGCCTTATAAAAAAAATGAAGCATTAATAGAATATACATTATTCTCTAAAAATTTATTAAATGACACTGAATATGAAACGGAAATAAAAAATTACATTGATGAAAAATTAAAGGTAAATTTTAAAATAATTGAAAAAGAAAATGGTGTAATTCCAATGACTTCATTTGAGTTTTGGAAATTTAATTCAAAAAATTTAATTTACATTGGAACAGCCGGTGGATGGACAAAATCTAGTACAGGATTTACTTTTTTCAAGACAATAAAAAAAAGTAAAGAATTAAAAGAATATTTAAAAACCAATGAAGCTCTAGACAAATTTGAAAAGAAAAATAAGTATTGGTTATATGACAGTGTTTTAATTGACGTTTTATATGAAAATAATTCTTTAGGTGAAAAAGTATTTGAGACAATGTTTAAAAAAAATTCCCCAAAATTAATATTAGATTTTTTAGATGAAAAAACAACTTTTCAAGAAGACATAAAATTATTTTTAAACTTCCCAAAAATAATATTTTTAAAGTCATTGGTTAAACGACTTTTCAAAACTATTTTTCTCTAAATAGTATTTTGTCTGTTAAATTTTTGTATAATTTCTTTTTGATGTCCTCAATTGGAAAATTGTTAATCAATTCGTAACACTTTTTTTGGTATTTCATTATATCCTTTAATACTTTTTTATCAGCTCCATTTTTTAAAAAAATTTCTTTAACTCTTTTTATTTTTGTTTTTGAATCTATGTTATTTGTCGATGAATATAACTTTATCAATTCTTTTTTATCGTTAACTGACGAACTTTCATATGTATTGATGTATAATAAAGTTTTTTTATTTTCTAAGATATCAGTTCCAATTTTCTTTCCAAATATTTTTTTTCTACCAAAAATATCTAAATAATCATCTTGTATCTGAAATGCAATTCCTAAGTTTATTCCATATTCGTAAAACAAATCACTGTATCTATTAGATAGCCCTCCAATTAAGGCGCCCATTTTAAGTGAACAAGCAATCAACTCTGAGGTTTTATATCTTATCATCTCAATATAATTAGATCTAGTTGTTTTTTCAATTTGTGAATAATCAATATCCCATTGTTGGCCAACGCACAATTTTACTGAAGTCTCATTCAATAAAATTGATAATTTTTTAAACAATTTGTCTGAGTAGGGTTGAAGAAATTGATAAGACAAAATATTCATTAAATCTCCAGACAAAATTGCGGTGTTTAAATCCCATTTTTCGTGAATGGTTTGCTTACCTCTTCTAAGCTTTGATCTGTCAATTATGTCATCATGAACCAATGTAAAATTGTGAAGAAACTCAACACAAATCGCAGCCGGAAGGGCTTTATTAATATTCTTTCGAAGAATATCGCATGTCATGATTAATAAAACAGGTCTAACTCTTTTTCCGCCGATTCGCATAAAATATTTAATCGGACCATATAGATTTTTTGGATCATTAAAATTTAAATTTTCATCTAAATAATCATTAAATAACTTTTCGTATTTTAAAATCAAAACATCCAAATAAAATTAATTTCTAAAATATAAATTTATTATGTAATTGTATATAGATAATTGGCTTTATATTTGCATAAAATTTGATATCTATCAGGATTCATTTTTCTTACTGATGAAAAATTATTTTTTACTTTTTTTATTATTCACAAAAATATTATTTGCTCAAAATGAGTCAAAAAGTATGAGTTTGTCTGAGGCTGTTGAACTATCTTTAACTTACAATCTTGAGATGCAAAATGCAAACAAAGAGCTTGAAAAAGCATATAAAGAAAAGTGGAAAACCATATCAATAGGTTTACCTGAAATTACTAGTTCTTTTGTTTATCAAAATTATATTGAACTTCCAACATCTCTTGTACCAGCAGAGTTTTTTGGAGGAAAATCAGGGGAATTTGCAGAAATTAATTTTGGAACTGAACAAACTGCTAATGCTTCAATCAAATTAAATCAACTTATTTTTGATGGAACCTATATAATAGGATTACAAGGAATAAAACTCTTTTTAGATGTTGCACAAAATGTGAAAAAAAAAACTGAACAATATGTTAAATCTTCAGTAATTTCAGCATATACAAATTTATTATTAAGCAAAGAAAATTTAAAAATACTTAGACTAAATTCTTCAAATCTAAAACAAAATATCATCGAAACTCAGGAATTATTTGAAAATGGTTTTATCGAAGAAGAAAGTTTAGAACAATTAAAATTGACATACAATGAAATAATGTCTCAATTAAATTATGCAGAAGAATTAGAAAAAATATTTAGACAAATGCTAAATTTTATTGTAGGATTTGATCTTGAATCCAAAGTTATATTAACTGATTCACTTGAAGGTCTTGCCTTGAAAAGTTCAGATAAGAATAAGTTTATTAATAATTTTGATATTGAGAATAATTTAGATTTCAAAATTGCATTAAATAATGTTTATGAAAAAAAATTATTTTACAGATTGGAAAAAGCTAAATCTCTTCCGTCTATTTCTGCATTTTATAATGCTGGATATACTGGTAACAGTAATTCGTTTACATTTACTGAAAAAAATCAAAAATGGTTTAGTTCATCTTTGTTTGGATTAAAAGTAGATTTTCCAATATTCAGTTCATTAGGTCGTTCTGCAAGCTCTCAAAAGGCTAAATTAACTTTAGATCAAGCTCAATTATCTCTTGAAATTGCAGAGAAGAATATTAATTTAAAATATCAAAAAATTAAAACTGAATATTATATGCAATTAGAAAAATATTTTACTTCAAAAGAAAATCTGGAACTTGCAGAACGTATTGAAAGAAAAAATCAAATTAAATTTTTCGAGGGTTTGTCAGGAAGTTTTGATTTAAGACAAGCACAACTTCAACTTTATTCAGCTCAAAGCACCTATCTAAATTCAATGAAAAATCTTATTAATAAAAAATATGAATTAGAACTAATAATTAATGAATCCCTTTAAAATGAAAAGAAAATCCGTTCTATTATTTTTACTAATATCAATTTACTCTTGTTCAATTGATAATAAAAAAAATAATCAAATTCTTGATGAAAATTCATCAATCGAGATTCTTGAAAACTCAAAAAAAGAAAAAACTTCAATGCTTGAAAAAATTCAAGATGAATTAATAATCATAAATGAACTGTTGGACAAAAAAAATAATTTAACAAATACTATTAGTGTTTCAAGATTGATTATTAAACCTGAAGCTTTGAACCATTTTATTGATTTTCAAGGAACAGTAAAAAGCGACAAGAATATAATAGTTTTCCCGGAAATGAATGGAATTTTAAAACATATCTATGTCAAAGAAGGACAGAAAGTAAAAAAAGGGCAACTATTAGCTGAATCTAGTAACGAAGTTTTAAAAATAAAACTTGAACAACTTATTCTTAGAAATAATCTACTTAAAACTACTTTTGAAAGAAACGAAAAATTATGGGAAAAAAATATTGGATCAGAAATTGAATATTTGAGATCCAAAACTGAGTATCTGTCCAGTACTAAAAATATTAAAGAACTAGAAAAACAAATTGAAAAAACAAAATTTTATGCACAGTTCTCTGGGACAATTGATGAAATTTTTTCGAAAATAGGTTCTAATATTAATGCTGGTTTAACTCCAATTCTAAGGCTAATTAATTTAGATCAAATTTATGTTGAATCAGAAATACCTGAAAAACACATATTAAACATTAAGAAAGGATCAAAAGTTATAATTAGTTTATTTAATTCTGAAAAAATAAATTCAAAAATAACAAAAGTTGGCAATCATATTAATCCCTCAAATAGGTCATTTAAAGTTAGGATTGACATAGAAGAATCAAAAGATTTTTTTAAACCAAATATGAGTTGTAGAATAAAGATAAATGATTATTCTAGCGATAATTCTATTTTAATTCCAGTAAATAATATTCTTGAGGACTCAAATGGAGAATTTTATGTATATAAAATAGTCCAAGAAAACGACTTTGAATCTTTAAAGTCTATTAAAACACCGGTAATCACAGGAAAATCTATTGGCAATAAAATTGAAATTATAAAAGGCCTAAAAATTAATGATCAAATTGTTCAAGATGGTTTGAGATTAATTAAAAATAATCAAAACATTAAAATCATTAAATAAAAAAAACTTGAAAAGAAAATTACAATTTAAAGAGTTTTACTTATCATCTTGGGCTATAAATAACAGCACTATAATTTATGTATTAATTTTTCTTTTTTTTTCATTGGGTTTGTTCTCATACCTAACTATGCCCAGGGAAAACTTTCCTGACATACAAGAGACTGAAATATTTGTTAGTTCATCTTATCCAGGAAATACAGCTGAAGATATTGAAACTCTAATTACTAATCCACTTGAGGAAGCTTTCAAAGGAATTCAAAATGTTAAAGAGATTTCCTCATCTTCTATCGAAAATTTTTCAATGATTACAATTGAATTTAACGATGAAATTGATGTTAATGTAGCAAAGCAGAAAGTTCAAGAGGAAATTAATAGTGTTGTTTCAAATTCTGATTGGCCAGTTTTTAATAATTCAAAAATTGAACCAAAGGCTTTCGAATTCATCTTCTCTGAGGAAATGCCTATTATAAATATTAGTTTAATTGGAGATTATCCATCTGAAAAAATGAAGTTTTTCGCTGAAAATTTAAAAGACGACATTGAAGAATTAGATGAAATTATTGGTGTAGAAATTGTTGGTATTGAAGAATTTGAAGTCGAAATTTCATTGGATATCTTTAAAATGAATGCATCAAAAGTAAGTTTTGATAATGTAGTAAATTCATTGAACAGAGAAAATCAAACAATTTCTGCTGGCAATATTATTGGCGAAGGGCAAAGGAGAAACATAAGAGTTGTTGGTGAAATTTCAGATCCCTCTGAATTGAAAAAAATTGTTGTAAAAAGTCAAAATGGTGCTGTCTATCTTAATGATATTGCCTCAATTGAGTTTAAAGAAAAAGAAAAAAAATCATATGCTAGATCTTTTGGTAAGGACGCTGTCATGTTAAATATTAAAAAAAGAAGTAATAAAAATCTGATACTGGCTGTAAAAAAAATTAGAGATATCGTTGAATCTAAAAAGAAGACTTTTTTACCAAGTGATATTGAGATTGAAATATCTAACGATCAATCAAGCGAAACAATTAATCTAGTCAATGACCTTACTAATAACATCATTTTTGGTGTTATTTTGGTTATAACAGTCTTAATGTTTTTTCTAGGATTGAGAAATGCGTTATTTGTAGGTTTTGCAATACCAATGTCAATGTTTATGTCATTTATGATTTTAAATTTCTTTGGGTATACTATAAATAGAATGACTCTTTTTGGACTAATTATGGGTCTTGGAATGTTAGTTGATAACGGGATTGTAGTTGTTGAAAATGCATTTAGACTGATGCAAAAAGAGGGTCTCTCAAGAATTGATGCTGCAAAAAAAGGCGTCGGTGAAATCGCATTTCCTATTATAATTTCAACTATTACAACTATTGCAGCATTCGTACCTCTTGGTTTTTGGCCTGGCGTAATTGGAAAGTTTATGATATTTTTTCCATTAACTCTTTCGATAGTTCTAGGTTCATCTCTTTTCGTTGCAATATTTTTTAATTCAATGTTAGTTTCAAAATTTATGGATATCAATGATAGAGAAATTTCAAATAAAAATTCTGTAATTATAACAGTATTTTTAAGCTTTATTGGTTCAATTATGTTATTCTTTGAAGGTCCCACTCGAGGAATTGGAACCTTACTAATTGTCCTTTCATTAATTTTTTGGCTCTACAAAAAAGTTTTGAAAAAATGGACTACATATTTTCAAAAAAGTTTAATCAAAAATATTGAAACTTATTACAAAAGTTTTCTAAGCTTTGCCTTAACAAAAAGAAATCCATTATTTTTTATTTTTGGAACCTTTGGATTGTTGATATCCTCATTTTTAATTTTGGGAATTTCTTCTCCGAAAGTTGAATTTTTTCCAGCTAATATGCCTGCTCAAATAATAATTTACCTCGAATATCCAGAGGGAACAAGTATTTCTAAAACTAATTTAACTAGTTTGCAATTTGAGAAAGAAATAAATTATGTTATAAATCAAAGTAAGTACATTATTAATGAAAAAAATTTCATGGTAGAATCATATGTTTCACAGATAGGATCTGGCTCTCAAAACCCTGTTACAGACAAAGGTGCAGTTAACGATATGCCTAATAAAGCAAAAATTACCTTAACACTAGCTGAATTTAAAAATAGGAAAGGGCTGTCTAGTGAAATTTTAAGAAGTGAAATACAAAAAGAAGTTGAAGATAAATTTCCTGGACTTTTAATTTCGGTTGAAAAAGACCAAAAAAGTCCCCCTGTTGGATACCCAATAAGTATTGAAATAACTGGATCTGATTATGATAAATTAATATTAACAGCGAATAGAATGAGAGAATTCATTGACTCAAAAAAAATACTTGGTGTTGAAGAGCTGAAAATTGATGTAAATAAAAACAAGCCTGGAATTGAATTAAAAGTAAAAAGAGAAAAAGCAGGTGAATTAGATATAACTGCAGGTCAAATTGGTAATCAGTTAAGAAGATCAATTTTTGGTGAAAAAATTGGAATTTTTAAGAAAAATAGTGAAGATTATGATATTAATTTAAGACTAAATAAAGATGACAGATATAATTTAGAAACATTAATGAATCAATATATAATTTTCAGAGACCAAGCCTCTGGTAAAATTAAGCAAATACCCATTTCGTCAGTTGTTGACTTTAACAACACTCAATCTTTTAGTAAAATAAAGCATAAAAATTTAAAAAGAATTGTAACACTTTATTCTTCAGTTCTGGCAGGATACAACGAAAATGAGGTTGTAGATGAGGTTTCAAATCAACTCTCCAATTTTGATATTGGTGAGGGAATAAACTACAAATTTGGGGGACAAATTGAGGAGCAAGAATCAAATTTAAATTTTTTGATTTCAGCTTTAATTGCTGCACTAGCACTAATAATATTTATACTTGTTTTTCAATTTAATTCGATATCAAATCCAATAATAATTTTATTTTCAATACTACTCAGTTTCACAGGAGTCTTGTATGGTATTAGTATTTTCAATATGCCATTTGTTATTCTTATGACAATGATGGGAATCATATCATTAGCTGGAATAGTTGTAAATAATAGTGTTGTATTAATTGATTACACTCAATTATTAATTGAAAGAAAAAAAGATGAATTAAATATTGAACCAAAAGCATTTCTTGATATAAATATTTTGAGAGAAACTTTAATTGAGGGCGGTGTAGCCAGACTAAGACCTGTAATATTAACTGCAGTAACTACGATTCTTGGTTTATTACCGTTAGCTATTGGTCTTAATTTAGATTTTTTCTCTTTGTTTTCTATGTGGAACCCAAACATCTATTTTGGTGGTGATAATCACCATTTTTGGGGACCATTAGCATGGACAGTTATTTTTGGTCTTAGTTTTGCAACTTTTTTAACCCTTATAATAGTTCCATGTTGTTTTTACACTGTTTATAAACTAAAACAATTAAAAATTAGATTAGGATATTAAAATAGTTTTTAATAAATATCTTATTAAATTTGTCAAACTAAAAACTTAAGTATTGAGAACTCATAATTGTGGAGAATTAAATATTAATAATCTAAACGAAACGGTTACTTTGTGCGGTTGGGTTCAAAAGGTTCGAAATAAAGGTTTCATGATATGGTTAGATTTGAGAGACCAGCACGGTATAACTCAAATTTTATTTGATCAAGAAAGAACTAGTAAAAAGATATTTGACAAATTAAATACTATTAATAGAGAATATGTACTTCAAATTAATGGAATAGTAATTGAAAGAATTTCAAAAAATAATCAAATTAATACTGGAGAAATTGAAATTTTGGCCCAAAAAATTAATATCCTTAACAGTTCCTTAACTCCTCCTTTCACTGTTGAAAATAAAACTGATGGTGGTGAAGAATTGAGAATGAAATACAGATTTTTAGATATAAGAAGAGAAGAAATTTCTAAAAATATTCAACTTAGGTCAAAAATTAATTTTGAAATAAGAAAATTTTTTAACAAAAATGGATTTTTAGATATCGAGACACCCTATTTAATTAAATCTACTCCTGAAGGTGCGAGAGATTTTATTGTTCCATCTAGAATTAACAAAGGTGAATTTTACGCATTGCCTCAATCACCACAAACATTTAAACAATTACTGGTTATTGGAGGGATTGATAAATATTTTCAAATAGTAAAATGTTTTAGAGATGAAGACCTAAGATCTGATAGACAACCTGAATTTACTCAGATAGATTGTGAAATGTCTTTTGTTGATCAAAAAGACGTAATGACCATCTTTGAAGGTTTTATTAAGGAATTATTTTTTAGAGTTAAAAATATAAAATTAAATGATTTTCCTATTTTATCGTATGAAGATGCTATGAAAAAATACGGTTCAGATAAACCAGATATTAGATTTGATATGCAAATTCATAATTTAAATGGAGTTTTAAAAAATAATAAAATTGAAATTTTTGAAAATAATGATTCAAATTTATGTATTTGTATAAAAGAAGGCGCTAAGTTAAGTAGAAATCAAATTGACGATTTAAACAATTGGGTTAAAAATTCTGAAATTAAGGGTAAAGGTTTTATGTGGATCAAATACAATCATGACGGTACAATAAAATCCTCAATTAGCAAATTAATTGATAATTTGAAGGCAAATGAAATTTTGAAAGTCTGTAAAGGTAACTTTGGTGACTTAATAATTTTGGTTTCTGGTAATAATAAAACTCCATTTATTCAACTTGGATCTTTGAGAATTGAGATTGCAAAAAGACTTGACTTAATAAAAACTAAAGAGTTCTGTCCACTATGGATTAACGATTTTCCATTATTCGAATTAGACGAAAATACCAAAAAAATTTCATCAATGCATCATCCTTTTACTTCGCCTAAAGTTGAAGATATTGAACTCTTAGATTCCACTCCTGAAAATGTTTATGCAAATTCTTATGATTTAGTTATTAATGGAGTTGAAATAGGTGGTGGATCAATACGAATTCATGATTCAAAAATTCAGAGGAAAATATTTGAAATTTTAGGTTTTTCAAAAAAAGATTATTTAAATCAATTTGGATTTTTGATTGAAGCCCTTGAGTATGGTGCTCCCCCACATGGAGGAATTGCATTTGGATTAGATAGACTTGTAGCATTAATGGCTAATAAACAAGCTATAAGAGATTTTATTGCATTTCCTAAAAATAATTCAGGAAAAGATATTATGATTGAATCTCCAAACAAAATTTCTGATGATCAACTTAATGAACTTAATTTGTCAATAAATAATGAATAAGATTCTTAAAACATTATTTTTTCTAATTATACTTGGATTGTTCATAGGGTCAATAGTTTCATTTAAATCAACTAATCCTATTGGCGAAAAAATTATTGGCTTTTCCGTTTTAATTGGTGCATTTATTTTTTTACCTCTCTTTTTATATTATGCATATAAGGACAAAAATCTTAATGATTACACATTCAAAGAAAAAAAAAATGACAATTTATCGTAAAAAATAACGAATAGTTAAAACATTCTAGTACTTTTGTGGTAATTTAATAATTATGACAGGAACAGTAAAATTTTTTAATGTCTCCAAAGGTTATGGTTTCATTACCAATGATGAAACAGGTGAAGACATTTTCGTACATGCTACATCTCTTGGTGGAAATACTATAAAGGATGGTGATAAAGTTGAATATGAAGAGGAAGATGGAAAAAAAGGGAAAGTAGCGGGTAACATAAAAGTACTCTAGACAAAACCCTTTATTCTAACTATTTCTTAAAATTAAAAGAATTTAATTCTTTTTTTTTTAAAAAATCTTTGAATTAAATCAAGTGACTTTTTTTGTAAAATTCCACTTGAAATAATGATTTTGTGTTTTTTTTTCAGCTGAGTGGATATGCCGCCCTTTTTTGGATCAGAGACTGAGTAAACTATTTTGCTTATACGGCTCATAATCAATGCCTCAAAACACATAACACATGGTTCCAAAGTTACATATAAAGTGCAACCAACAAGATATTTTGAATTAATTTTATTAGTGGCTGATGTAATTGAAATCATTTCAGCATGAGCTGTAACATCAGTAAGAGTCTCAACTAAATTATATGATTTAGCTAAAATAATATTGTTTTTTACAATTACAGCTCCTACAGGAACTTCATCTTTTTCATAGGCCAGCTTTGCATATTTGTATGCCAGTTTCATATAGTATTCGTCATTGAATTTAATGCGCATTTTTATAAATTTTCATAATAATGAATAATTGATTTTCATTTTGTATATTAAATCAAATATGGAAGATAAAGAAAAAATTTTTTTGATAGATGCTTATGCATTAATTTACAGAGGTTATTATGCCTTTATAAAAAATCCGAGAATCAATTCTAAAGGAACAGATACCTCAGCTATTTTTGGTTTTATGAATTCACTATTAGATTTGATAAAAAGAGAAAAACCTAAAAATTTGTCTGTTTGCTTTGATAAAGGTGGGTCTAAATTTAGAAATGAAATATTCAAGGAATATAAAGCTAATAGACACGAAACACCTGAGGCAATTAAAATTGCCGTACCATATATCAAGAAAATTTTAGAAAGCATGAACATCTCAATTATAGAAAAAGAAGGATATGAAGCTGACGATATTATTGGAACAATAGCTAGAGAGGCCGAGAGGAAAAAATACAAAACATATATGGTGACTCCTGATAAAGATTTTGCCCAACTTGTCTCAGATAACATTTTTATTTATAAGCCAGCTAGGATGGGAAACGGTATTGAAATCTGGGGAATACCAGAAGTAAAAAAAAAATTTGAAGTAGACGATCCTAAACAAGTTGTAGATTACCTTGCAATGATGGGAGACTCCTCTGATAACATTCCTGGATTGCCCGGAGTTGGCGATAAAACAGCTAAAAAATTTATAAAAGAATATGGGAGTATTGAAAACCTTATTGATAATGTTGAGTCAATTAAAGGTAAATTAAAAGATAAAATACAAACTAATAAAGAATTAGGTTTTTTATCAAAAAAATTGGCAAAAATTCTAACCAATGTCCCTGTAAAAATTGATTTTAGTGAATTTGTAATAAGTAAACCAGATTTTTACAAATTAAATAAAATTTTTGAAGAATTAGAATTTAAAAGAATCAGTGAATCCATTCTAAAAATTTTCAACTTAGATAATAAAGTTGAAACAGGTTACGAAAAAAATACTAATAAAGGAACTCAAACAAATCTGTTCAATCAAAGTTCAGAATTAAATTTAATAAATGAAAAAAAAGTAGATTTTTTTCAAAATAAGCTTTATCAATACCTATCTGGAAATTTAGAAAAAAAATTATTTCTTGAAAAATTAAAAAAACATAAAGTCTTATCATTTAAAATTTTTAGTCGAGAACACTCAAAATTTGATAGTGAAATTCTTGGAATCGGTTTTTCTTATAAAGAAAATATTGGCTATTATTTTAAAATGGGTGAAAAAAATAAATCAGATGAAGATATACTAATTCTAAAAGAAATATTTGAGGATGAAAAAATAGAAAAAATCAGTTATGATATTAAAAAGGATTTAAAAAAATTGAGTGAAATAGGTGTTGAAGTTAAAGGGAAAATTTTTGATAATTTAATTGCACACTATTTAATTGATCCAGACATAAGTCATGAAATTGACTTATTGTCAAAAAAATATTTAAATCATTCAACTGAAAATTTTCTAGATAATAAAAATATATATAATGAAGAAATTAGATCCCAAACAAAATTTATCTGTAATTATACTGATATTAATCTGAGTTTAAAAAAAGTTTTTGAACTTGAATTAAAATCTGTAAATAATAAGCTATATAATGAAATTGAAATTCCACTTATCAAAGTACTATCAAATATTGAGAGAGAGGGTGTTTCTTTGGACACAGATTTTTTGAAAAATCTATCAAATACACTTAATCAAAAATTGAAAAAGATTGAACATATAATTTTCAAAAAATCCGGAGAAGAGTTTAATATTGCCTCACCTAAACAGCTAGGTGTTATTTTATTTGAAAAATTAAAAATTGTGAAAAACCCAAAAAAAACTAAAGGAGGACAATATTCTACTGCAGAAGAAATTTTGTCTGATTTAGCAAACCAAAATACTATTGTGAGTGATGTATTAAATTGGAGATCGATACAAAAAATTTTGAATACCTATGTTGAATCATTACCCAAAGAAATCAATTCAAAAACTAATAGAGTTCACACCATTTTTAATCAAGCTACGGTTTCAACAGGAAGACTAAGTAGCCAATCACCAAATCTCCAAAATATTCCTATAAGAACTGATATCGGAAAGGAAGTTAGGAAAGCATTTGTTCCTAGAAATAGTGACTATTCAATTTTAGCTGCTGACTATTCACAAATAGAATTAAGAATAATTGCATCTTTCAGTAATGATAAGACTATGATAAATTCTTTTTTAAATGATGAGGATATACACGCAAGCACAGCCTCAAGTGTATACGGTATTAATTTGAATGAGGTGACAAGAGTACAGAGAAGTAATGCTAAAACGATAAATTTTGGAATAATGTATGGTGTTTCAGCATTCGGACTTAGTCAACAAACAGATCTGTCTAGAACTGAATCAAAAGAATTAATCGAGAAATATTATAACACCTATTATGAGCTTAATAATTATATTAAAAATCAAATTGATAAAGCAAGAGAGTTAGGTTTTGTTGAAACAATTCTTGGAAGAAGGAGATATTTAAGAAATATTTTGTCCCAAAATGCAGTTGTAAGGTCAAGTGATGAAAGAAATGCTATAAATGCTCCAATACAGGGAAGTGCTGCTGACATTATTAAAATCGCTATGATTAATATTTTTGATGAACTTGAAAAAAAACAGCTGAACTCAAAAATGATTCTTCAGGTCCATGATGAGTTAGTTTTTGAGGTGCTGAATGAGGAGATAGAGGAATTATCTAATATAGTTAAAGAAAAGATGCAGAATGCTTATCAATTGAAGGTACCATTAAAAGTTGACATAGGAATAGGAAAAAATTGGTTAGAGGCACACTAATTTATGAAAGTGAAAGTCTTGAAAAGTTTCTAATCTCTAACTCCTTATCAATAGAATTTATATAATCCTTTACTGAAATTTTACTTTCTTTAATATAATTCTGGTTTATCAAAGTATTATCTTTAAAAAATTTGTTGAGTTTCCCTTTAGCAATGTTTTCAATAATTTTTTCAGGTTTACCCTCTTGAATTAGTTGCTCTTTAATAATTTGAGTTTCTTTGTCAATTATGTTTTTGTCAACACTTTCTTTATCTAGAGCAATTGGATTCATTGCAGCAACCTGCATTGATATATTTTTTGAAATTTCAGGAGAATCAGGGGTTTTTTTTGATAAACTAACTAGTGAGGCTAACTTATTACCAGCATGTATATATGAGCCTACATATTCACCTTTTATCTTTTGAAATGATCCAATTTCAATTTTTTCACCAATTACGCCAGTTTGTTCAATTAACTTATCAGAAATATTTATCCCTTGAATTTTAGAGTTTAATATATTTTTAATACTATCATGGTTCAAAGCTATTTCAGCTATATCATTGGCTAGTTTAATAAAACTGTCATTTTTTGCAACAAAATCAGTCTCACAATTTAGCGAAATAAGAATACCTTCAGTGTTATTAGAATTGACTTTTGCTAAAACCACACCCTCAGAGGAGGACCTGTCAGCTCGATTGGCAGCAACTTTTTGACCTTTTTTTCTAAGATTTTCAATTGCTTTATCAAAATTGCCTTCAGACTCAACTAAAGCCTTTTTACAATCCATCATACCTGCTCCAGTAACTTTTCTTAAATCGTTTACCTCCTTAGCTGTAATTTTCATATGGAAAAATTTAAATAATTATTAATTCTTTTCTTTGTCACTATTATCTGGATTTTCAGCCATATTATCAACTGCTTTGGCAGATTCCTCTTTTAATTTTTGCCTTTCAGATAAACCTTCTTTTATTGATTCAACTACAATAGATAAAATCTTTCTAATAGATTTTGAAGCGTCATCATTAGCTGGAATTACAAAATCAACATCTCTGGGGTCAGAATTCGTATCTACCATAGCAAAAATTGGAATTTTTAGTTTCTGAGCTTCTTTAATAGCAATATGCTCCCTTTTTATATCAACTATAAAAACAGCGCCAGGTAATCTAGTCATTTCAGAGATAGAACCTAAATTTTTATCCAACTTTTCCCTTAATCTATCAACTTGTAACTTTTCTTTCTTGGAAAGAGTTTCAAAAGTACCGTCTTTTTTCATCCTATCAATAGATGTCATTTTTTTTACCGCCTTTCTTATGGTAACGAAATTAGTCAACATACCTCCTGGCCATCTTTCAGTAATGTATGGCATTTTAACTTTTTTGGCCATTTCAGACACAATATCCTTAGCTTGTTTTTTTGTTGCAACAAACAATATTTTTCTACCAGATTGAGCAATTTTGTTCAATGCTTTAGTGGCCTCTTGAATTTTACTTGAGGTTTTATATAAATTAATAATATGAATGCCATTTCTCTCCATATAAATATAGGGAGACATATTAGGATTCCACTTTCTAGTTAGGTGTCCAAAATGAACACCCGATTCAATTAATTCTTTTATTTCTATTTTTGCCATTTTATTTTAGTTTACTTTCTTTGATTTAGCAATACTAAAGTAGCTTGATAGGTCTTTAATATTTAGATGCTAAACTAAAAATTGATTATTGGGGAATTAATTTTAATATATCAATAACGTTTATTTTAAATTAAATTATCTTTTAGAAAACTGGAATTTTTTCCTGGCTTTCTTTTTCCCATACTTTTTCCTCTCAACCATTCTAGGGTCACGTGTAAGTAATCCGTCCTCTTTTAATACTTTTCTAAAATCATTATTTACTTTATTTAATGCCTTAGATAATGCTAGTCTGACTGATTCAGCTTGACCAGTGCTTCCACCGCCTTTGACAGTCACTTTAATATCATAATTTTTTTCAGTATCAGTTAATTTAAGTGGCTGCAAAACTTTATACTGTAAAATTGGCGAAGGAAAATATTTATTTAAATCTTTATTATTAACGGTGAAATTACCTTTCCCAGATTTAACGAATACTCTAGCTATTGAAGTTTTTCTCCTACCTGATGTATTTATTAATTCCATAATTAACTTCTTATATTAATTGAAATAGGTTTTTGCCCATCGTGACTATGATCATTACCAGAAAAAACCTTTAAATTTTTAAAAATCAAGTTACCTAGTTTATTTTTAGGCAACATACCCTTTACTGCTTTTTCAATGACCTTGTTTGGGTTTTTGCGAAATTGATTTTCCACAGATATTATCTTTTGTCCTCCAGGATAACCAGAATGAGAAATATATTTTTTTTGTTTCCATTTATTACCAGTCAAATTTATTTTTGAAGCATTAATAACTATAACGTAATCACCACAATCAACATGAGGGGTAAAATTAGGTTTATGCTTCCCCCTTAATAGTTTAGAAATTTCAGAACTAGCTCTACCTAAACTAATTCCAGTAACATCTACTAATAACCAATCTTTATTTACAGTAGATTTATTTGCTGAAATAGTCTTATATTTTAGTGTTTCCAAGATATAATCATTAAAATAAGGCCAGCAAATTTAATATAAATTATTAACTTCGCCAAAATACTATATTTAATAATATAATTAAATGAGTCTAAGTCACGAGTTTTGGTTTTGGTTAATTATAGTTTTGTTGTCTTTTAATTACATATTTAGTAATATTTTAGAATATTTAAATGATAAAAATTGGAATACAAAAATTCCAAACTCTTTAAAAAACTTTTACAAAAAAAATGATTATGAGTTGGCAAAAAAATATAAAGTTGAAAAAAGTAAATTGTCATTTGTTCTTAACTCATTTAATTTTTTTCTAACTTTTATTGTAATATATTTCAGTGGATTTGGTTATCTAAATAATTTTTTGGATTTAAAAATTGAAAATGTTTTTTATAAATCTTTGTCGTTTTTTTTCATAATTTTTGTTTTAAACTTTATAATTTCACTACCCTTTAGCATATATTCTACTTTTTATATTGAAGAAAAATATGGATTCAATAGAACTTCAGTTAAAACTTTTATAATTGATAAGATAAAATCCATCTTAATATTTATTTTTCTTAGTTCATTTTTAATTTTCATGGGCAGTAAAATAATTGAAATGCTTGAAAAAAACTTTTGGTTTTTAATATGGATTTCTTTATCAACATTCGTTGTTTTATTAAATATGTTTTATGCTAAACTAATTGTACCAATTTTCAATAAATTAACTCCATTGGAAGATGGTACTTTAAAGGAAAAAATTAGAGCATATGCGGATAAAGTTGGATATTCAATTGAAAATATTTTTTTGATTGATGGTTCTAAAAGATCTACTAAGGCTAATGCTTTTTTTTCTGGTTTAGGTCCAAAAAAAACAATTGCTCTATACGATACTTTAGTAAAAAATCACTCTGAAGAAGAACTTGTTGCTGTTCTTGCTCATGAGGTTGGACACTATAAGAAAAATCATATTTTTATAAACCTTATAATTACAATTGTCAACTTAGGCATCATTTCATTTTTATTTGAGTTATGCATGAGTCAACTTAACTTAGCCTTAGCTCTAGGTTCAAATAATATGAACTTCCATCTTGGAATAATTGCATTTAGTTTTATATATTCTCCATTTAGTTTAATTTCAGGAATTATAAGCAATATAATAAGTAGAAAAAATGAATACGAAGCTGATAATTTCGCCAAAGAAACATATGGAGGAAAACCCTTAGCTTTGGCTCTAAAAAAACTCTCTGTAAGTTTATTATCGAACCTTTACCCTCACCCAACTTATGTTTTTTTCCATTATTCTCATCCACCTTTACTCAGAAGATTGGAAAAATTGGAATAATTATATATTTTAAACCACTTAAAATGGTAAATCATCCTCAACTTCATTATCAGCGTCATCACTCTTTTCAAAATTATTATCAAGTGTAGAACTTATCTCACTAATTGTATCATCTCCCACTTTTTCTATCCTCCAAGCTTGAATTGAGTTAAAATATTTAGTCTCTCCTTCAGGATTCACCCATTCTCTTCCTCTCAAATTAATATTTACTTTTACAATATCATTTACCTCAAAACTATCTAGTAATTCACACTTATCCTGAACAAACTCAATAATTATATTTTGAGGATATTGTTCGTTAGTTGTTACTACAAACTCTCTTTTTCTGAAACCATTACTTCCGTATGTTTTCACAGAGTCAATCCATTTTATATTTCCGCTAATTTCCATTAAATAAATTTATTACATAAATTTAAAAAAATGTTTTTTATATAATGAAGCATATATCTTAAAAAATATAATTGAAAAAAAAAATCAAATACATTTTTAAAAATTGGTGGTTAATAGGATCATTCTCAATTGTATTACTAATAATTTGGAATACAAATGTATTATTTCAATTAATTAAAACTGAAGAAAGAAATAAAATTGAGCTTTGGGCTATTGCTCAAAAAGAATTAATCAAAAGTTCAAATCTTAATTTTAATAATAGTAATCTTCCTTTTGATATCATCCAAAAAATAGGTAAAACACCAATTATTCAAGTTAATTCAAAAGGCAAAATAATTGATTTTAAAAATATTGATATTGAAAATATGGAGAATAAAATTGATTCTTTATTTCTATATAATAAATTAAACTTATTCAAGTCTCAAAATGAACCAATCATAGTAAAATACAAAAATCTTATCGATCAAAAAATTTATTACGGTGACTCCACTCTTCTTCAAAAATTAAAATATTATCCATTAGCCTTATCTTTAATAATTATTCTTTTTGCACTTGTAATATTTTACGTTTATAAAACTTCAATAATATCAGAACAAAATATGTTGTGGGCAGGAATTGCAAAAGAGACTGCACACCAAATTGCTACTCCTGTAACTTCATTAATTGGTTGGGTAACTTTAATTAAAAATAAAAATAAAAAAGAAACAATTGATGAAATTGAAAAAGACATTGATAGACTAAAAATAATCTCTGATAGATTTTCAAAAATTGGTTCAATTCCTATTTTAAAGAATCAAAATATTTATTTGATAATATTAGATACAATAAATTACTTAAAGTCCAGGAGCTCAAAATCAATTATTTGGGAAATAAATTCCAACAAAAAAAAAATATTAGCTCCTGTTAATTCAATTTTATTTTCTTGGACAATTGAAAACCTGTTAGTAAATTCTATTGATTCGGTTAAAGGAAATGGTAAAATATCGATAACTATAAAAAATACTGATAAATACGTTAATGTATATATATCAGATAATGGTTCTGGTATAAAAAAATTTGAAATAAAAAATATTTTCAAACCTGGCTATACCACAAAAAAAAGAGGGTGGGGCTTGGGCTTATCTCTATCAAAGAGAATTATTGAGAATTACCATAGAGGAAAATTAAATTTGAAGGAGACTAAAATTAATTTTGGTTCAACTTTTGAAATTGAGTTAAATAAATTATATTCAAAAGTTTGATTTTATTCGATCAGCTATTTCTTGCATTTTTTTGTCAGATACTTTTATCTTCACTTTAAAAGTTGCCTCATCCATATTTTTTATTGGAATTAAATGTACATGAACATGAGGTACCTCAAGACCGATTACTGATAATGATATCCTGTTGCAAGGTACTGATTTTTCAATAGCTTTTGCAACCTTTCTAGAAAATGTCATGAGATTCAAGAATTCCTCTTCTTTCAAGTCTAAAAGTTTATCAACTTGTTTTTTAGTCACACATAATGTATGTCCAATAGAATTTGGATTGATATCTAAAAAAGCAAAATGCTTGTCATCTTCTGCTATCTTATAAGAGGGTAATTGACCTGAAATAATTTTTGAAAAAATTGAGTTCAAATTTATGATCTTGAAATTTTTAATATTTCTAACTCAATTTTTCCTCTTGGAACCTGAATTGAGGTAGTTTCTCCAACTTTTTTCCCTAAAAGTCCTTTACCAATTGGTGAGTCAACTGAAATTTTACCCAAACTGAGGTCAGCCTCTCTTTGAGCAACTAATGTATATTCCATTTCACTATTATTCATTTTATTTCTGACCTTTACTGTTGACAATACTAGAACTTTTGAATTATCAAGTTGAGACTCATCAATTAATCTTGCACTGGATAAAATTTCTTCCAATTTTGATATTCTTAACTCTAATAAACCTTGGGCTTCTTTAGCAGCATCATATTCAGCATTTTCACTTAAATCTCCTTTGTCTCTAGCTTCAGCAATAGCTTTTGAAGCTCTTGGTCTCTCAACATCTTTCAAATGATTTAGCTCCTGCTTTAATTTTTTAAAACCTGACTTAGTATAATATGATACTTTACTCATTTATTTATGCTTTAAGTGTAAATTATACTAACAAATATATAAATTTGAAATAATGTTTAAAACAATGCCGTTGTATAAATTAGTAATAATATATGTTCTTCTAATTTTTGTTAACTGTCAAAAAAACTCAATAAATAAGAATCCTTACATACCCGATTTAAAATTTGATTATGATATTAATTTAAACTTACCAGAATATGATAATTTAAAATTTGTAGGAGGAACAAAAATAATCGATAGGATAGGATATAAAGGTGTAATTGTTTTTAATCTTAACGGAAACAATTTCCTTGCCTGGGAGGCAAGTTGTCCAAATGAAATTCCAAGTAATTGTTCAAAAACTAAAATTGAGGGAGTTTTAGCTGTATGTGAGTGTAATGAAAATAAATATAGTTTAGCTACTGGTCAAATAATATTAGACAAAACCTCTCCAAAAAAATATTTTCCTTTAGTTAATTATGGTATCATAAAAACTGGAAATATTTTAAAAATTTCCAATTAATCACATTTTGATTCTAACTCCTAATAAATAATTTGTTGTTGCCTGCGGGTATAAACCAATACCTTCAATGGTTTTGACCTGGCCTGGATTAGACCAAGTATCGTCATAATTGTACCAATATCCATTAGAACTGTAAAGCTTGTTAAATAAGTTATTCACAAGTAAAGAAATTTGAATTTCTTTGAAAAAAGATTTTGGTTTTATTAGATAATTTACACTTAAATCATTTATAAAATAAGAATCGAGTTTTGACAATTCAGAACCTATGTTGCTTAGGTATTGATCTCCAATATATTTTGACAAAAATTCAAAAATTAAATTTTCTGAATTTCTATAAACTAGTTTACTTCCAATGATAATTGAGGGAGAAAAAGAAATTTCAGTTTCACCAAGATTTTGTATAATCCCATCTCTTTTGAAAAAAAATTCTTTGTTAATGTTTCGACTAAATGAAAAATTATTTAACCACTGAATCTTTGAACTAACTTTAAAATAGGATTCAAATTCAACACCAGTTCTGTAACTATCTCCAACATTTTTTCTTATTGGAAAACCTACCTCGTCTAATTCACCTGTCAACACCAATTGATCCTTATACATCATATGATAAAAATTCAAATTTAAATTTATGTTACTAACTGAATATTTGTATCCTAACTCTAAATCAAGAAGCTTTTCAGATTTTGGTGATCCATTATCATAGTCAGTCTTATTTGGCTCTCTATTAGCAACAGCAAATGAGAAATAAGCTAACGAACTTTCATTAATAAATAGATTAAATCCCGCTTTAGGATTAAAAAAATTAAATTTTTCATCCACATTGGTATCTACTGGCCCATTTAATGTTCCGTTTAGATCATATTTTACATAACGATATTGTAGATCTGTAAAAAAAGAAAGGTAATTTTTGATTAAAAATGTTGTTTTAAAAAATATATTTGCATCACTTTTTTTACCTAGAGTATAATAAAATCTGTGATTTGGCTGAGCATTACTTGAAAATTTTGACCATACTAAATTTCCGTAGTGGTCTCCAATATATCTACTGAATGAACCTCCAACTATGATTTTATTATTACTAGATTCTTTTTGGAATGAAAAAGTTGTGACATAAAAATCATTATCTAGCCATTTTTGAGTAACGTTATTAGTGGTATTAATTGTACTATTACCTATTTCAATATCCTCAAGCATTAAACTAGAAAATGACTGATTATTATTGTATTCTTCATAAAAACCATATCCACGCGTATAATTTAACCCGAGAGAAAAATCCCATTTAACAGATAATTTTTGATTCCAATGAAATTGAAAATGACTTTGGTTATAGTCGTCAACTTGATTTTCATAAAATTTAATAAAATCTCCATTTTCGTCATATATCTCGCCAGCTACATTATATCTTCTATTAACTTTTAATGTTTCTGGATCAACTCCATACCATGATTGATATGTAATTTCTTCACCGCCAAATAAAATAAGTTTTAACAATGTTTTTTCGTTATAATAAATTCCTTGAAAAAAATATGAATTAAGATCAGATGATGCTCTATCGATATATCCATCAGATTTTATAGTAGAATGTCTTCCTGAGAATTCAAATTTATTATTAATTAATCCAGTAGTGTATTTTACAGTTCTTTTTTTTGAATTAAAACTACCAAAACTTTGCGATATTTCTGAAAATCTATCTTTATAAAGTCCATCAGTCTGAATATTCAAGCTTGCACCAAATGCAGAAGAACCATTTACAGAAGTTCCAACTCCTCTTTGTAATTGAATATTTTTAATTGATGATGTAAAATCTGGTAAATTAACCCAAAAAGTTCCCTGAGATTCAGCATCATTATACGGTATTCCATTTATAGTAACATTAACTCTTGTAGCGTCACTACCTCTAACTCTAATGCCAGTATAGCCAATTCCGGCTCCAGCATCTGAGTAACTAACAACAGAAGGTAAATGTTTTAATAAAATTGGTAAATCTTGTCCAAGATTTCGTTTAGATAATTCCTCTGAATCAATATCTGAAAAAGTCATTGGAATATCTTTTGATGCTCTTGAACCAGTTACACTTACTTCGTCTAGAAGGTAAATCTTTGAGAAAATTGAGTCGTTTTTTTGAACTTGAGAAATACTGATAATCGGAATTAACAATAAAAAAATAAACAATCTTTTCATAACAGATAAACTTAATTTAAGTGCTATTTTAAAAACTGCTTTTATCCCTTGGCAGCATTATCTGCCCAGGTTCATAGGGTATAATCTCAGCTTGTAATAGCACCCCTTTTTGTAAATTTAACTCTATTTTTTATTTAATGAAATAAATTTATTGATTTTTAATATTGATTTTCTTAGTCTGGCTTCCTTTGAACCACTAACTAAAAAAAATTTTAAATTATTTTTTACTAGTTCATCTCTATAATAATTAAACATTGATTTTCTATCATTTGGTCTGTCTCTTAAGTCATCTTTTTCCCATGGAATGTCAATATCAGTTAATATATATAAATCATAATTTGTATTGTTACTAATTTTATTTAAAAATGGATCACAATAACCGTCAAAGTGCGTCTCAGACCAAATTTTTGTAACCAAAATATTTGTGTCACAAAATAAAATTTTGTTAGCTATTTTACTTAATTTATTCTCACTTTTAAGTTGCTCAATTGCGATTTGAATCAAATCATTTTTGTCACATTTCATTTTTTTATCGTCCCATTTTTTTTGCAAATAATTTCTTGCAAATTCTTTAACTAAATATGTTTTGTAATATTTAGCAAGATCCAAACCTAAAGTAGTTTTTCCAGTTGATTCAGGACCAAATAAAACTATTTTAATACATTTTGATTTGTCTTGTTTAATATTTTTCTCCATTTTAAAAATCCACTAATTGCCAAGAAAATAAAAATTATATATTGAATACTTGTAATAGTTGCACCTTTATAAAAATATAAAGGTATTGAAATAAAATTTCCAATAATCCAAAAACTCCAATGTTCAATTTTTCTTTTTGCCATTAAAAACATAGCTGAAAAAAAAATTGAAGTAGTTAGTGTATCAAACATTGAGAATGAATTGTTCCACATATTAAAAAATTTATAGATTAGAAATACGGAAATAAACGAAATTAAAAATATCACAACCACAATATTTATTGTTGAGTTATCTGAACTAGAGATAATATTTATTTGTTTATTCAATTTTTTTTGTTGCCAAAAAAACCAACCATAAATACTCATTAAAAAAAAATAAATATTAATTATTAAGTCTCCTATAAGTCCCCAATTGAACAACAAATAGACGTAAATACCAGTTGATATAATTCCTGTAGGATATACCAAAACATTGTTTGCTCTTGCAAAAACAACACTTACAACCCCAAAGATCATGGCAAACAACTCAAGAGTAATTTCATAAAAACTATATTGAGAATATTGTCCAAATAAAAAATTAAAAATTTGGTCTGTAATCACTTCTGTCACCTTTAATTATTTTGATGTTCAAAATTATTGAATTTGAATTCAAAAAAGTATTTTCAATAACTTTTGTCAGATCGTTCATTAAAGGTAAAAAGTCTCCATAAATTTGTGTGCTTAAAGGAGTTTCAATTACATTATATCCCGTTTTTCTGAGAGAAATTATGAAATCTCTAATTATTACTTTATATTCATTGTCTAGTGGCGCTAGTGTTAATTCAACTGAAATTTTCATATTTTTTATTTGTAAGCTAGAGTTAAATAATACTCTCGAAAAGTAATAAATTTTAATTTAAAATTTAAATTAAAATTGTCAGTTTTTACAATCGCGATACCTGAAGAATCATTAAGTTTAAAGGGTTTAATAGTTATATTTTTTTTAAAACTAATCCCCGGCATATTAATAATTTTATAAATAGCCTCTTTTGAAGTCCAAATTCTCGTTAACATTTTATCTTCATTGGTCTTAGTTAAAAAATTATTTTCGAATCTTGATAAAAATTTTTGTTTCACTAATGAAATTTTTTTTCTTTCCTTTTCTATATCTACACCAATTTCATTTTTACTTACAGCTAGAACTAAAATATTTAAACTATGAGAAATTGAGATAAACTTGTTTAACTTTAAAACAGGCTTACCTAAAGAATTATATATTAAATTATTTATTTTAATGTTTAAAAAATTTAAAATCAATCTAATAACAAGAAACTCCTTTCTTTTAGAAACCAATTTTATTGAATTAAACAAAGTATTTTCTTTTTTTGACAATTTCAACATAGAAATCAGTTGTGTCTCTAATTCAGTTATTTCCCAAATTATTACTCTTGAATTAAAATTTAAATCAAAATCTTTAACTATTGGCATGCCTAAATCCTAAAAAGTAACTATTTTTGCAAAGTTATTAATATGAAAGTTTATAAATGGAAAATTCTACATCAATTTTAAATTATAAAGTTAAAGATATTAATCTTGCTGACTGGGGAAGAAGAGAAATCAATTTAGCAGAAAAAGAAATGCCTGGACTTATGTCTTTAAGGAAAGAATATGGAGATAAAAAACCTTTGAGTGGAGCTAGAATAGCTGGATGTCTTCACATGACTATTCAAACGGCTGTTTTGATTGAAACTCTTACTGAACTCGGGGCAGAAGTCACATGGTCGTCTTGTAATATTTTTTCAACACAAGATCATGCCGCTGCTGCAATTGCTGCTGCTGGAATTCCAGTATTTGCCTGGAAAGGTATGAATGAAGACGAATTTGATTGGTGTATAGAGCAAACCTTATTCTTTGGTAAAGAAAAGAAGCCTTTAAATATGATTTTAGATGATGGTGGTGATTTAACTAACATGGTTTTTGACAAATATCCTGAACTAATAAAAAATATTCGTGGTCTAAGTGAAGAAACTACAACAGGTGTTCATAGACTTTATGAAAGAATGCATAGTAAAACGTTACCTGTTCCTGCTTTCAATGTTAATGATTCGGTAACAAAGTCAAAATTTGATAATAAGTACGGGACTAAAGAAAGTGCAGTTGATGCAATTAGAAGAGCTACTGACATAATGCTAGCTGGTAAAAGAGTTTTAGTTGCTGGTTATGGTGATGTTGGTAAAGGGACAGCTGCATCTTTTAGAGGAGCCGGATCTATTGTTACCATCTCTGAAATTGATCCTATTTGTGCTCTTCAAGCTGCAATGGATGGTTTTGAAGTAAAAAAAATCAATTCTGTAATTAATGAAAGTGATCTAGTAATTACTGCTACGGGTAACAAAAATATCATAACTGGTGAACATTTTTTAAAAATGAAAGATAAAGCAATAGTATGTAATATTGGACATTTTGATAATGAAATTGATATGGCATGGCTTAATTCTAATTTTGGACATAGTAAAACGACAATTAAACCTCAAGTTGAACTTTTTAATCTTGAAAATGGTAATGAAATAATTGTTTTAGCTGAAGGAAGGTTGGTTAATCTAGGATGTGCTACCGGGCATCCTAGTTTTGTTATGAGTAATTCATTTACTAATCAAACTCTTGCTCAAATTGAACTCTGGAATAATTATAAAGACTATGATAATAAAGTATATATGTTACCAAAACATTTGGATGAAAAAGTTGCTAAGTTACACCTCCAACATTTAGGTGTTGAATTAGAGGAGCTTACTGAAGATCAAGCAAAATATATTGGAGTAAATATAAAAGGCCCCTTTAAACCAGAATATTATAGATACTAATTAAATTGGATTAAAATTTATAAACCAACAACAGATACAAAAGACTTGTTATCTTTTTTTTTGGTGAAAACAACATTACCATCAATACTAGCATGAATTGTATGATCTTTTCCAATGTAAACATTTTTACCAGGATTATGTTTTGTGCCTCTTTGTCTTACAATTATATTTCCAGCCTTTACTAACTGACCCCCAAAAACCTTTACTCCTAATCTTTTCGAGTGTGATTCTCTTCCGTTTTTTGAACTTCCTACACCTTTCTTATGTGCCATTATTAAAAATTTTGTTTATACCTTAGTTTTACTTTCAGTTTTTGAAATTCTCTTACCAACTAAATTATCATTCTTTGTTTCAGATTCTTTTCCTACGGATTTTTTTGTAATCTTTTTTTTATCCAAATTTTTTGAAATAGAAACATTTTGTAATATTGACTGAATACTAATTTGAGTTAAAGACTGTCTATGTCCATTTTTAACTTTATACCCTTTTCTTCTTTTCTTTTTGAAAACAATTACCTTATCACCTTTAAAATGCTTTAAAATTTTTGCCTTAACAGTAATATTGTTAACTGTAGGAGAACCAATTAATGTTTTTTTACCATCATAAAATAAATATATTTTGTCGAAATTAACTGTAGATCCCTCTTTGTGATCCAACCTATGGACAAAGATGTCAGTTTTTTCAAAAACTTTAAATTGTTGACCTAAAATATCTACTACAGCAAACATAAAATATAAATATGGGATGCAAATTTAACTAATTTATCCTCATATGCAATTATAAAATTAATTTATGTTACTTTAATAAATTAAAATAATCTTTATTTTTAGGTATATATTCAGGAACAATTTTTTTCATCAGTATAATTAACTCATTTGCTTTTACTTCACTTTTCTTTGAAACTTCAATTAAATTATTTATTTCGTCAATACTATTTTTAAATTTTTCTTTTTTTGCAATATATATTAATTCATGATGTGATTTTTTTAAATCCTCATTTTCAGTTAAAAGTTCCTCAAACAACTTTTCACCAGGTCTAACACCAGTATATTTAATTTTAATATCTTCATTTTCAATAAATCCAGATAGTCTTATCATATTAACTGCAAGATCATATATTTTTACTGGATCACCCATGTCAAAAACATAAATCTCTCCACCCTTCCCAATTGCACCAGCTTCAAGTACTAATTGACATGCCTCAGTAATTGTCATGAAATATCTAGTTATATCTGGATCAGTTATAGTTACAGGTCCTCCATTTAAAATTTGTTTTTTAAAAATTGGAACTACGGATCCCGAAGATCCTAAAACATTTCCAAACCTTGTTGTAATTATCTTAGTTTTAGATTTATCTGACAAAATTGACGCATAAATCTCTGCAATTCTTTTTGAAGCACCCATTACATTAGAGGGGTTAACTGCTTTGTCTGTAGAAACTAATACAAAATTGGTAACATCGTACTTAATAGCATTATCTAAAACATTTTTAGTACCCATAATGTTATTTAAAATTGAATCCGATGGAGAACTCTCCGTCATAAAAACATTTTTAAATGCTGCCGCATGGAAAACAATGTCTATTTTATTATTTTTAAAAACTTTATCAATTGAATGATTATCAGTAACAGATTTTAGAAGGTAATCAACTTTAATATTAATATTTAACTCTGATAACTCATTCTTAATATTAAATAAACTCAATTCAGAATTATCAACTAAAATTAATTTTTTAGGTATATAATTTATTAATTGTCTCACAATTTCAGATCCTATTGAACCAGCTGCACCTGTTATTAGAATTATTTTTTGTTCATATTGTGATTTGTTTTTTTTTACATTAATTTTAATTGCATCTCTTTTTAGTAAATCTTCAATTATTATAGGTTTTAAGTTCCCCAAAATCCCTTTACTTGATGCATACTTATCAATTGAGGGTAAGTTGAAAATTTTAACTGATTTTTTTTTAAAAAAATCAAAAAGTTCTTTTTTTCTTTTTTGTTTCAATTTATCAGTTGAAATAATAACTTGCTTAATTCTGTTTTCAGTGACAAATTTCTCTAATTTCTTGTCTAAGCTAAACACTTTTTTCCCCTCAATACTTCTACCAATTTTAGTCTTATCATCGTCAATAAATCCAGAAATTAGTGTTGTGTTACTATCATCCAGAGCTTTTTTTATCATCAAGCCATTAACTCCAGCTCCAAATAAAAGAGTATTAATTAATTTATTTTCTTTTGAAATATTGGAATATAAAATTCTTGTAATTAATCTGTATAGAGATAAAAAGGATAATGAAATATAAAATAACAAGATTAAATAATTGTAATGAGATCTTGTATTTGCATTTAAATATATAGCATATAATAAAACTGCAATTAATAGACCTGAAGCTATTTTACCTATATCAATAAATGTTGTGAATCTCAATAACATCACATAGCCTTTGAAAATAGTAATTGAAACAAGACAAATTAATATGAAAATAACTTTATCGGAATTAGATCTAATGATAATACTCGAATTATTTAAAAAAAGTATTATCTCAATTGAAAAAAACAAAAAAATTGCATCTAGTACGTATGAGTACTTTTTTGAATAATGTTTTCTAAAAATTTTTTCAAGCATTAGTCTAAATTAAATATATTAGATAATATCTTTCTAATTCTTTCTTTATCATATTCATCTAAACTTGATCCTGAGGGTAAACATAGTCCATTATTAAAAATCTTTTCACAAGTATCAGCTCCATAAAACGAAAAGTTTTTATATATTGGTTGCATATGCATTGGTTTCCATAAAGGCCTAGATTCTATATTTTCTTTAAGTAATTCAATTCTTACTTTCTCTCTATCAATATTTGAAAATTTTAATTTGTCAATTATTATAGTTGTTAACCATCTATTACTAAAAAACCCTTGAGGTTCATTTAAAAAACTTATTCCATCAACCTCACCTAAAATTTGAAAATAAAAATCATGTATTTCTCTTCTTTTTTTAATTCGTTCATTCAAAACAGATAACTGTCCTAGACCAATTGCCGCAGAGATATTTGAAATTCTGTAATTGTATCCAATTTCAGTGTGCTCATAATGATGAAAATTGTTCTGTTTTGCTTGAGTTGCCAAGTATTTAACTCTTTTAATTTTTTCATTGTCTTTTGACAATAGTGCTCCGCCACCAGATGTAGTAATTATTTTATTACCATTAAAACTTAGTATCCCATAATCCCCAAAACATCCAGTCATTTTACCATTAATTTTTGATCCTAAGGATTCAGCAGCATCTTCAATTACTGGGATATCGTATTTTTCTGATAATTTCATAATATCAAGCATTTTAGCTGGCATACCATATAGATTAACAACAATAATAGCTTTTGGTTTTTTACCAAATTTTAAATTTTTTATAATTGCCTTTTCTAAGTAATTAGGGCACATATTCCATGTTTCGACTTCTGAATCAATAAAATTTGGGACTGCTCCCAAATATCTAATTGGATTAACCGATCCAACAAACGTAAAAGATTGACACAACACAATATCATCATTTTTTACTCCAAGTAAGTTAAGAGCTAAATGAATTGCAGAGGTCCCAGATTGAAGAGCAGCAACATGCCTGTTATGATGAATATTTGATAACTCTTTTTCAAATAAATCAATATGTGGTCCAACAGGAGCAATCCAATTTGTTTCAAAAGCATCATTAACAAATTTGATTTCTTTACCACTCATATGTGGTGGAGACAACAATATTTTTTTTTTATTCATCAGTTATTTTTTTTGCGGGCGAACCAGCTACTTTTATGTTATCAGGTATATCCTTTAAAACAACAGAACCAGCACCTATAATTACATTTTTACCTATTTTAATATTTGGTAAAATAATTGATCCAGCTCCTATTAAAGAGCATGACCCTACTTTAACATTTCCACAAATTGTAACTCCTGGACCAACATGAACAAAATCATCAACTTTACAATCATGATCAACTGAACTACTAGTATTTATGATGCAATGTTTACCAATTTGAACATCACTCTGTATAACACTATTGTGAGCAATGACAGAACCCAGTCCTATTTTACTTTTTCTATCAACTATAGATGATTTATCAATCGCAGTAAAAAAATCATGCGATATTTTCGAAACAATTTTTTTCCTTACGATGTTAGATCCTACACAAACAATAATCTTTGAATTTTTATACTTTTTTGCCTCATATTTACCAAGTATTGGATGTCCATGAAGTTTCTTTTTATTTAAGTTATCATCAAAAATTCCTAAAATTTTACCACCAGAATTAGTTATAATACTAATTACAACTTTAGCGTGCCCTCCGGCACCTAACAATAAATGTTCAATTTTTGCCATTAAATGGTTCTATGGGTTTATTGTCCGAAGAATTAATTCCATGTGCAAAAATAACTTTTGAAATTGATTTTAGTATAATATTAATATCCAAAAAAAAATTTTGTTTTCTGACATATTCAATGTCAAAATCAAATTTTTGCTTCCACGAAATATTGTTTCTTCCCATAATTTGCGCTAATCCAGTGATACCTGGTTTAACATTATGTCTTTTTTTTTGATTCTTATTATACAAAGATAAATATTCTGGTAATAAAGGTCTAGGACCAACAAAACTCATATTTCCAAATAAAACATTAAAAATCTGGGGTAACTCATCTATTGAAAATTTCCTTAAAAATTTCCCAATTTTTGTTATCCTTAAAGAGTCATCAAGTAATATACCATTTTTATCTCTTTTTGTGTTCATCGTTCTAAATTTTATTATTTTAAAAAACTTTTCGTTGAGCCCCACTCTTGTTTGCATAAATATAGGACTTCCTGAATGGTGAATCGTTAATATGAAAAATATTAAAGCTAAAAAAGGAAGTAATATTATTAATAAACTTAATGCAAATACTTTATCAAAAAGATATTTTATTAATGTGTACATTTAACCAAGTTGTTATATTCAATTAAAAGTTTTTTCCAAAAATATTTTTGATCGTATTTTTCTTTTACCATAAGTCTAGAATTTTTAGAAAGTTTAATGATTAATTTTTTATCCATGATTTTTTGCATTGCTTTAACTAAAGCATCAATATTTTTTGGTGGAATCAGAAAACCATTAATATTGTCTTGAATTATTTCATTACACCCATTTATATTAGTTGCAATACATGGAAGATCCATTGCGCCAGCTTGCATTAGTACATTTGGGAATCCCTCCCTGTAAGATGGGAAAACAAAACAATTTCCAATTGACAGATATGGTCTTACATCATTTTTAAAACCAGTTAACAATATATTTTTATTTTTTTTTATAATTCCCATTGTACTTTTACTTACTGGATTTGTTTCATTTTCAATCTTACCAACTATAATTAGCTTGCAATTTTTATTTTTCAAATTTAACTCATTAAATGCTGATACCAATTCGTTGATCCCTTTATCTTTTACAACTCTTCCTACATAACAAAACACAAAATCATTTTTTAAAATTTTTAAAGTATCCAATAATTTATTTTTACTAATTAAAGAAATATTGTCTGAGAAATATTTTGTATCAATTCCATTAGAGGATCCATTTGCTAAAGTTTTAATTTTTCTTTTACTACAAAATTTTTTACTTAATATAAATTCCATAAGTTTTTTTGAGTTAGAATAAACATTTGTTGCAAATAAGTATGTTAATTTTTCAATAAAAATTAACACCTTTTTTTTTATAAATTTTCTCTCCATTAATGGTAAACCTGCAACCGTGTGCATCCTTATTGGTACTCCAGCAAAAAATGAAGCTGTCATTCCTACAAAACCTGCTTTTGGAGTATGAGAATGAACGATTTTCGGGTTTTCTCTTTTTAAAAAAAAATACAATTTAAAAATTGCAATTATATCTTTAAAAGGTGTAATTTTTCTTGTTAGAGGCAAACAAAAAGTTTTTACTCCTTGTTTTTTTCCAAGTTTTTCTAATTCACTTTTATCAGATGAAACAATAGTTATATCAAAAAATTTACTAAAATATTTTGGCTGATTTTCTAAGAGTTTTTCTATTGATATTGGGACAGTTGTTATTCTAATTAATTTCTCCATCAACTTAAATTTTCGAACAAAAATGAATGGTATTTTTTAACAGTTTTGTCGAATGACAAAACTTTTTTCTGATAAGTCATAACTTGATTTCTCTCTTTACTATCTGATTTAGATTTAACTATTGATTCTACCTTAGATATAAACTCATTATTATTTGAAACTAAATGACCAAACTTATAATTTTTTAGAATTTCTCCAGAATCTCCCGAATCAAAACCTACAATTGG
>MDTE01190304.1_pt1 | contig 35013 bp, 28 predicted proteins | sample 811231 | NCBI WGS metagenome assembly MDTE01 (sample SAMN05326651, study PRJNA326480) | marine metagenome | isolation source: seawater | place: Indian Ocean: Red Sea | collected 2010
GATCAGCATGTCCCGGATTTGCTCGGCAGCTCGCTTGGCCGCCAGACCATTCATGAAGGTGACGCGGCTGCTGTAGGAGCCGAGGTCGATGGGCGACATGTCCGTATCTACGGCGTAGACGCGCATGCGTTCCATGGGCAGTCCGAGCACTTCGGCGACGACCTGAGCTGCCATGGTGTCGCTGCCCTGCCCGATGTCCGATGCGCCCGTATGAATGGTGACACCACCGTCCATGTCGATCTTCAGATGCACCGTGGATTGGGGCAGGCGGCTCTTGTGGATCTGCAGGGCAGAGCCTGAGATGTAGAAACCGCAACCGATGCCGATGCCCCGCCCGGGGGGAAGCTTGCCGTGCTTATCGGACCAGTTGGACTTGCGCGCGACGGTCTCGATGCACTCGCGGATGCCGTTGGAGGTGATGCGAAATCCATTAACGAGGGTTGTGAACTCGGGCAGTGTGTTCTTGAGTCGTACCTCGACGGGGTCCCAGCCAGCCTCGGCACAGATCATGTCGAGGGCTACTTCACTACACAAGCGTGAGTTCACCGACCCGTGGCCCCGCATGGCTCCGGATACCGGTCGATTGGAATACACGCGAGTGCCCCGGTACTTGAACGACGGGATCCGGTAGGGACCGTGGGAGAGGACGCCGTTGTAGTAGGCGGTGACCACGCCAAATGAGCCGAAGGCGCCGCCATCGATGAGGGCGTCCACGTCCAGGGCCGTGATCTTTCCTTCGTCGCTGACGGCCATGCCCACGTGGGTTGAGGTGGGGTGTCGGCCATGGTTGCTGAAGAACACCTCTTCTCTGTCGAACAGGATCTTCACGGGTCGACCGGTCTTCATGGCGAGCCACGAGACGACCATTTCGTGTGGGAAGGGGTCGGACTTGCCACCGAATCCGCCGCCCACGACCGGCTTGATGACACGGATGCGGTGCATGGGTAGTTCGAGGACCTTGGACAGGGCCAAGTGGGTGTAGTGGGGCACCTGCTGGGATGTCCAGATCACCAGTCGTTCGTCCGGAGTCCAGTGGGCAATGGCTGCGATGGGCTCGGTGAAGGCGTGTGTGACCCCCTGGAATTCGAAGCTCGCGTGGGCCGTGTAGGCGGCGTTTTCGAAGGCGCCCGATGGGTCGCCAAACTCCTGCTCCACCCGCTTGTGGATGTTGTTGTCGTATCGGCAGTGCTCGTGGATCTTCTCTTCGTCGTCCCGAATGTCTCGCACGGAGTCCTTCTTGTTGAGGAAGGGCTTGAGTTGTGTGACCTCGATGTCCACCAGATCGAACGCCTCCAGAGCGAGCGCTTCGCTCTCGGCTGCGACGGCGAAGACGCCCTCTCCCTGATGTCGCACCTTGTCTACGGCCAGTGCCGTCTCGTCTTGGGAGATGGGGAGCACGCCGAACTTGATCGGGGCATCCGTGCCGATCATGACCGCGTGCACTCCAGGGAGGGCCTCGGCCTTGCTTGTGTCGATCTTGTCGATCCGAGCGTGGGCCCAGGGGGCCCGGAAGATCTTGCAGATGAGCATCCCGGGAAGCTGGATGTCGTCCGTGTAGATCGCCTGGCCTGTGACCTTGTCACGTGCGTCGATCAGCGGTGTCCGCTTTCCGATTAGATTGAACTTGCTGTCGTCCTGGCGCCGGTCCCCATCCGGGTCGGGCAGGTCGTTGGCAACCTCGCGAAAGGCTCTCTTGTTTTGGTACGTGCCCATGAGCGCGCCAGTATAGTACGGAGCCGTCCTCAATCCGAGGATGTGGTGATAGTCGCAGTCTCGGCTTCTTTGGCCGCGCCGCGGTTTCCTCGCGACTTAGGGCCGACAGAGGCCTTCGTCGCACACGGTAGTCACTTCAAACTCCCCGTTGGTTACCGGTGGGCAGTCCTGGGTCTCACCCCATACGCCATCCAGGCAGTAGCGAACCTCATAGAGTGACATGCACTCACCCGCGCCCTCTTCGCAGGTGGCGTCCTCCGGTGACTCGTCGCAGGAGGAGCAAAGAAACATGCACAGAATGATCAGGGTTCGTGCCACTACTCGGTATCCGTGGGCTCGATGACACCGGGCGCAGCCGCATCGCCGCCGTCCTTTTCCCATCGGCCTTTACCTGACTTGCGGTAGACGGTCATACCGCCCTCGCGCAGTCGGTCCAGTTCCTTTTCTGTCACCGTGTCAGAGCCCAATTGCTCGAGGGCTTTTTGCCGAAGAGCCTCCCGACCTGGGTCGCCGGCCATGACACGAGCTAAGGGGTCGGCTTCCGCAGGGGAGCCTCCTCGCGCGCTCTGTTTGCCGATGTGGGGCGCCGAGGGGAGCTTCGCGATGGTGCCCTTGCCGAAAGCTCCCTGGTCCCGCCGCTTGCAGTCGAGACCGCATCGCTCGACGGTCTTGTCGACTGGATGAAGGACCTCCAAGTCCGCTCCACAGTCGCGACAGGTGTAGAGGTAGAGGGGCATGGGCGGGAAGATACCAGCGCTCGCTGCTGCCTGCCTTTGGTTCTTGGGCTTGAGTGCAGCTTCCTCTTGCATTCCGCGGCAGCAGGCTGCACTTTGGGCGCGTCTGGAAAGGAAGTCCAGGCGGCCGCCGGTCAGGGCCCAGGTCCTGACGGGAGGAAAGTCCGAGCTCCTCAGGGCACGGTGCCGGGTAACCCCCGGTCGGTGGAAGCCGAAGGAAAGTGCCACAGAGAGTAGTCCACCTGGGCGGCGCCTCGGCGCTGCCCGGCAGTTTGCGCCCGGTCGAACGCGCCGGTGGCGGGACTGTGGCGTGCGGCGACGCACGTCGGCCAGGGTGAAAGGGTGCGGTAAGAGCGCACCGGCGACCCGGGAGACCGGGTCGGCCGGGTAAACCCCACTGGGAGCAAGGCCAACTAGGGATGTGTATCGGGGTTGCCCGCCCCAGCATCCGGGTAGGCCGCTTGAGCCCGTCGGTAACGGCGGGCCTAGATGAATGACCGCCTATGGGGTTGTGGTAACACGCCCCGGGACAGAACTCGGCTTACGGGCTTCCCATCTCCAGACACCCTGGAGGTGGGCGGGGAACACGAAATCCCCGTCCGCCTCCCTGTGGGTTTGGGCTTAGACGTGCGCTTCCAGGTGTGGAATCGCTCCCTCGACAGTGAGGGTGCCTTCTCGAGGGAAGTGAACGGATACACAAGTGCCCTCTCCCAGTGTGCTCTCGATCCCCACATGGCCACCGTGCCGCTGCACGATTCGTCCCACAATGGCGAGCCCGAGCCCGCTGCCTCCAGTCGATCGGTTTCGGGAGGGGTCCACACGGTAAAAGCGGCTCATGACGTTCTCCACATCGTCTTCGGGGATGCCGATCCCGGTGTCGCGCACAGACAAGACGACCCCCTCGTTTACCGAGTGGACAGCGACGGTGATGGAGCCACTTGTGGTGTATCGCAGCGCGTTTTCCAGAAGATTCATGCCGACCTGTTCCAGTCGCATGCGGTCGCCCACGATCTCGCCGCCGGGTTCGATATCGGTGAGCACCTCGAGCCCCTGTCCCTCAGCCCGAGGGATGATGCGTCGGGCCAGCTCCACCGCAACCTTGGACACGTCGACCACTTCTCGCTCCAGGACCAGTCGCCCGGCTTCGAGCTTCGTGAGCGTCTCCAGGTCTCGTGCAAGGTGGGACAGTCGGTCGGCCTCGTCGCGGGCAACCTGTAGGAAGCCGTTGCGAGTCTGGGCGTCCATTCCGCCTTCTTCATCACCCATGATCAGGGTGTCCAGATAAGCGATGACATTCGTGAGTGGGGTGTTGAGTTCGTGCGCGAAGTCGGCCACCTGACGTCGACGAATGGCATCTGTTTGTTCCAGATCCGAGAGCGTCCGTTCGAGCAGATCAACGGTGCGGTTGAAGGTGTAGGCCACTCGTCCGACCTCGTCCATCTCTCCCACGGGGATGCGGGCATTCTGATCCCCTGCAGCGATCCGCCGGACCGCATGTTCGGCTTCGCGCAGGCGGTGTGTGATGGACCGGGTGCCCAGGTACGCCGTCAAGGCTGCCAGCAGGAAGACCGGCAAGGCCCACCGCCAGCTGGCTTCCCAGATGAGGTTCAATGTTCGCTGCGCCGATGGTTGTCCCGCCACACGAACGAACCCGAGCAGGGGACTGCTGCCTGCGGTTGGCGGGGGACCTCTACGAATGGGTCCGACGGCCACGAAACCGAGGTCCCGCGATTGTCGATAGCGGGCTCCTTCGCTGACCTTCTGCTGCGCGTAAGCCTCTAGCTTGTCCGGCGCCGACCCCGGAACGCCCACCGCCTGAGCGATGAGGTCTCCTTCGGGTGTGTACACAGCAACAGTCAGACGACGCATGCCGCCGAAGCGTCGATCAAGGTAGGTCTGAATCGGCTCTTGGGGCGGCTCCGATCCCAGCATATTGCCCAGTACGTCTTCCAGTGACGTGACGGTCGGGTCCACGAGTTGTTGCTGGAAGGTGTCGGAGAGGACTTGGGCACCCAGGCGATAGGCCAGCAATTGGGTGAGCGCGCCGTAGGTCGCCAGGACAGCGAGAGTCGTGATCAGCAGCCGACGAAAGAGCGACCTTCGAGCTGCTGGAGGCTCGCGGAGCCGCAGGGCGTACATGTCCCGAACGTCACCTGTGGACCCGGGACGCTCGGGACCGGATTTCTGGGCTTGCCTCGCCTTGAGAAATCGCTGCGTTGTCTTCGCTTCGGACTTGGGCGGCAGAGGCGCAGCTGCATCCTCTGGCGGTGACGACTCGTCAGTCATCGGGGTCGTCGCGGTACCTATAACCTACTCGGAAGACCGTCTGAATGATGTCCCTGGGACCGCCTGCCTCTGCAACCTTCCGTCGCACCCGAGCGATGTGCGAGTCAATCGTTCGCGCATAGCCCGCGTGGTCATAGCCCCACACGTGATCCAGCAGCTCTTCACGGGTGAACACGCGCCCTGGTCGTCGGGCCATGAAGTAGATCAGATCGAATTCTGTGGGCGTCAGCTCGATGAGCTCGCCCTTTACTTGCACCTCGCGGCGACCAGGGTCGATGCGCAGCGGCGGTCTGAGCAGCGGTTCCGGGGTAGCGACAGTCTCTTCTTCACCACTGTCCAGAGGATCGCTCCCCGTGACGGCAGCCGATGGCCTGTCCTGACCAGTAGCTTGCGCTCCTAGCCGTGCTTCGCGACGCTGCAGAAGGCTGCGGACTCGAGCCACCAGTTCTTTGACCCCAAACGGCTTCCGAACGTAGTCATCGGCACCCACGGTGAGCCCCATGACCGCGTCCACCTCTTCGACCCGTGCCGTGAGCATCAAGATCGCAGGCTGAACGCCACCACCAGATCGAATGGCCTGGCAGACATCGAAGCCGGAGCGTCCCGGCAGCATGACGTCGAGGATCACGAGGTCAGGCTTCAACTCCTCGTAGAGCTCCAAGCCCTTGTCCCCGTCCCCGGCGTGATGGCAGGTGAGGGACTCGCGCTCCAGATGGAACTTGACCACGGACGCGATGCGTTGGTCGTCTTCTACGATGAGGACAGTAGAGGCCACGACGCCATCCTATCTCAATTGAATGGGGTGTGCTGCTGACCAGCCGGGATGTTGCAGAGTTGTTGCGAGATGTTGCGGCGTTCACGAAAAGAACACAGGCGCCTTCATGAAATCACAACACTGGGGGCGAAAACTGTAAGTCGAAAAGAAAAGGCTAAGAAGGCTTTTTCCGCTGAGGTTCGTCATGAATTCAAGTCTCCGAAGCTCGAAGACGGTGTCCCCATTCGGCGCTCCAGTTGCCGGGAAGCGCGGTCAGGGTATGACCGAGTACGTGATCATCCTCGTGGCGATTGCGGTCGTCTGTATTGCCATCGCAGTTCAGTTTGGTGGAGAGATCAAGGATCTCTTTGAGACTGCAGAAGCTGAGGTCGGCACGGTGGACGACAACCTGTGATTCATTGGCTCCCCACGAACCTCTCTATGTCTTCAACGGATAATTCTTCCATTCCCATTTCCGCTCGAGTCCGAGCGGTTTCTTGAAAGGTCTGAAGCATGCTCACTGACAACATGGCTCTCGTCCGTCAGTCCGCCAAGAACTCCATTTCTCGTCTGCACAGTGACGAGCGTGGGCAAGGCATGACGGAGTACGTGATCATCCTCGTGGCGATCGCCGTAGTCTGCATTGCTATCGCGGTTCAGTTCGGTGGAAAGATCAAGGATCTGTTCAACACCGCCGACGCCGAGATCGACACGGTCGACTCCAACCTCTAGGGGTTGTCGTTCATCCAGGGTTGCGGGCACTGGGCCCCATGGGCCGGGTGCCCGCCTTCCCTGGGACTCGCAGTCTTCCTCTGTTGCTGGGCTCTAGTAGGCTCATCCCGTCGGAGACTGTGAGGATGACGCATTGCGGCGCGCGTGGTGTGTCCACGTACGCTCTAGGTCTAGGCCCAGGCTGCCAAACCCGCCGAGGTTAGTCGCTGGGCCTTTTGTATCTCCAGGTGTAGGGTCGGGCATGGCTCATTGGGACCCACCGGCAAAGACTCCTCGTGACAAGGGCTTGAACGAGTCACGCGCGGTCAGTCTTCAGCCTTTTCGTTTCAACTTCACCGTCGGCACCGCTGCGCAGCTGCGGGCGCAGATGGGTGCGCCCGCCTTCGCCCTTCGTGCCAAGAAGACCCGTCGAGCCGTCGAGTTGTTCTGGGCCGGACTGGAGGAGCGTTACGAAGCCTTGTGGGTCGCGGCGCTGGGCGATCGCATCGCCGATGACGGGCGAGAGGTGCGTCAGGCCCTGCTCGACGACAAGGGACGAGACCCCATCGGCGAGTTGGATCACGCTCGACGTCTGTTCCGGGAGGGCCAAGTGCCCGAATCCCATGGAATTGCTGCCTTCGATCGAGCCTGGCTGCGTCACCTGGACCACTGTGGGCTCGAAGATGTGAAGCATCGGGTAGAGAACTACAACCGCTTTTTTCCTGTGGAGGCCAACCTGCCGACGGATCCGCGGGACGGTCAGTTCTTGTGGATGGGTCGGGCCTGGGAGCCGATGACGGTGCCCAACCGGGAGCAGATCCTGGAGCGTTTTCCGCTTCGAGGGTGAGGCTCAGGGCTGGCGTACGAAGATGGACGCGCAGCTATCCACATAGCTCTGCTCCCACAGGGGAGATTCTTCGAGCGCTCTGGATAGCGGTGACCTGCGACCGTGGATCACCCACATGATGTTCTGGTCGTCGAGGATTTCCTGCCAGTTATCGTCTAGATCACGAACGGCGGCGTACTCGCTGGCGACTTGTGGCCCATAGTGGTCGTTGAGGCCATTGATCCAGGTCATGTGTTGCGGGTAGAGGGTCAGCGCGAGGTACCCCCCCCACCCATACTTGTTGAACATCTGGCCCTCGTAGCGATCCGGATGCTTCTGAATGTGGGCTGTGGCGGAGACCGGCATCACCGCTGGATCGAACTGGATTGGCGGCTGCCCTCGGAGCCCCACAGTCCAGCAAACCGCGAGCCCGGCGAGGACGACCGGCAGAGCGGTAGAACTCCGAGTCTCGATGGCAGCCAGACGTCGGTTGGACGCCTGAATTGCTGCGAAGAGGCGTCCTAGCGGGGACGAAGCGCGAGCGAGGTCCGACAGCAGCGCCTCGACCGCTGGACCCAGCACGAGTGCGGCGAAGAAGCTAAAGAGAACCGCTTGGCGTGCGGAGCGGAGCCCCAAGACCAGAAAACACAGCAGGACTAGGCCATGGGCCGTGTGGAGTTTTCGGCGGGTGATGACCGCCAGGCCGAAGGCGACGACGAACTGAGCGAGGAACAGTTGGCCCGAAAGGCGCGTGTAGTCGGGTGGTCGAAACTCGGGAGTGAAGGTCGTGAGGACAGGTTCATCTAGGAACTGAACAAGGTGCTGGTGAAGCTCGAATCCGAAGGGGTTGAGTGCGGTTGAAGAGAGTACAAGGGGCAAGGCGGCCCCCAACTCCAGTGCCTGTCGCCGGGCCACTCGTTGGAGGCTCGGGTCACTGCGGACGCTGTCGACGGCCGCACCCAGCGCGAAGACACCACAAAGGAGTGGCGCTAGAAGGAAGCCTCCGTGCAGATTGGACCACAGCGCGGCAAGTGCGAGCGAGGTGCACAGCCAGGCCCGATAGCTCAGCTGATTTCGTCGATAGCGCTCCAGGAGCAGGTACCAAGTGACACCCAGCACCCAGCTGATCAGATGTGGCCGTGCCAATAGGTGGGCTTGTGACAGGAGGAGGGGGAAGGACAGGACCGCCAGGACTGTCCAGGGTTGGGTTCCCAGGCCTCGCAGACCGGCGCCGAGCACGAGGAGGCAAGTGGCGTACAGAAAAGCACAGAGAAGAACGGGCCCGGCGAGGCCAAGGCTTCGGAAGAGGCCTCCGAACAGAAGCTGAGCGCCCCACTCGTGCGCGATGAGCGGAGTCCGGCTGCCAGTGACTGAGGTCGGATCGGTGGCCAAGAACCCACCCTTGTCAATCATCAACTCACCGAGCTGTACGTGCAGCGCGAAGTCCCCATCGCCACTGATCAGCGCCGATGTGGCTGGTCCTGCTGCTGTCAAGGCGAACAGAAGCGCCCAAAGGAGGCCAAGGGGCGACGGAAGAAGCAGCGCTCTTCCAGTCGGACTGGGTTCGCCCGGCGCGGGGGCCTTCGGACTCATGAGTTGGAGGCTAGCCCGAATCCGGCGTCCGTGGTCGGTGGCCTTGGAAGTCCCTGCTCGATCCCGAGATGGCTCATGTAAGATGCGCGCCATGCTGTCCATTGAGCCTCTTCAGATTCCTCTGCGGTGTTGTGCTGCACTCCTGGCCCTGGTCAGCTTGTTGGCCGTCTCCTCTCCTGCTCTCGCTGGTGGCTTAGGTGCATTCAACGGCACGGGCTTTCACTTCGGAGAGGCCCTTGGGGAGGGAGCCGAGACGGGGAGTTGGATGAACGAGGGAGGCGGTGTCGAGTTGGTGCTCGGCCCGCGGGACGTCCGCCTCAACGGTCGGCTCCGGTTTGCCTACAACGCGATCATCGACCTGGGAGAGCGTGGTGACTCGGGGTCGGAAGCGAGCTCTGCCCAAGTGCGGCACTCGGGTGTGATGAGCGTTGGGGCGATGGTTGGTCTCCTGCCCGAAGTGGCTGAGAAGTTTGGGCTCTACCTGGCCGTCGACCTGGGCATCTCGCCGCTTGTTCAGAACATGCAGTTTTATTTCTTCGCCGACCTGGGCCCGGGGGTTCGATTCCATGTGACGGATCGCCTGACCCTGTTCTTGGAGCTGGCTGGGCTGTTTCGGTACGACACCAGCTTCTCCGGAGGTGTCTTGATGTCTCTGGGCGCCCGCTTCCCGTTTGAGTGAGATTCCGATGCGTGACAGTGCTTATCGTCAGGTTCCCTTCGCCTTGTCCGAGATTGACCATGCCTACGGGGATCGAACCCACGTCCTGGCGGATCCGTTGGGCTTGAGCCTGTTGGCGCGGTTGGGCCATCCGGAGACCCATCAGCCGGACATCAACCGCCTGTTGGATCGTTGCTACACGATCTTGTTCGCCGCCATGGTGAACGACCTCTTTCCGCGCAAACAGGTGGAGGCAGCCACTCGAATGTGTGAGGCGATACCGGGTGCCTCCTACCAAGGTGAGGCCATCGACCCGGCGACCAAGGTTGTCTTCATTGGCCTGGCGCGGGCAGGCACCTTGCCCGCTTACCAGGGCTTCGCGCTGCTCAACGATCTCTGTGACGCCTCGGGTCTGCGAGTCGACCACGTGTACATGCAGCGTCGGACCGACGAGCAGGGGCGTGTCGTCGGCGTCGATCAGACGGGGAGCAAGATCGGTGGCGACGTGGACGGCGCAGTGGTCGTCTTGCCCGATCCCATGGGCGCTACGGGCTCTTCCATGTCCGACGCGATTGATGTGGTGAAGAACATCGAGGGGACACCCAAGGCCATCGTCGGCTTGCATCTGATCATCACGCCCGAGTTCGTCGCGCGGGTCTGCGGCGACCATCCGGATGCGCACATCTATGCGCTTCGGCTCGATCGTGGCTTGAGCAGCGAGGATGTGTTGGCCGCCCGTCCCGGAGAACGGGATGGCGAGGTGGGAGTGAACGAGATCCACTACATCGTGCCTGGGGCTGGTGGCCTCGGCGAAGTGATCAATAACTCCTTTGTCTGAGGCCCTCTTGGTCCGGAAGTCCTTGTGGAGGGAACAACTCGCTCCCCATAGGGGTCTTAAGGGCGTATGAACGACTCTGCGCACGGCCCCTGGGTCCACCGAGACCGTCCTTGGGAGCTTCCTGCCGGGCAGTTGTGCCCGGAGTCCACCTGGCTCAATCGTCGTCAGATGCTGGCTTCCCTGGGCTTCTTCGGAGCCTCCAGCTTGTTGCCTGCGTGCACGCGCGCCGAAGCCCCGGTGAAGCTCCAGGCTCCTTGGCCTGCCGAGCTGCTGGCACGCATTCCGGGGAAGCACAACACCCGGTACGACCCGGAGCGGTCGATCACTCCCGAAGCGATCGGCTCGGTCTACAACAACTTCTACGAACTCAGCACGAACAAGGATGCAGTCGTTCGTCTGGCCGACAGCTATGCCCACCGCCCCTGGACCGTCGAGGTGGTTGGAGAGTGTCACAAGGCCCGCACATTCGACATCGATACCTTGTTGACCCAGTTCACTCAGGAGGAGCGCCACTATCGCTTTCGGTGTGTCGAGGCCTGGTCTGCGACCTATCCCTGGTCTGGTTTCCCCTTGCGGAGTCTACTGGATGCCGTCGAGCCTACGTCCCATGCGCGCTACGTGCGGTTTGTAAGTCTTCAGGACCCCAAGAGCTTGCCGGGACAGCGCAAGCAGCCTTGGTATCCGTGGCCGTACCATGAGGGGCTTACCCTGCCCGAGGCGCGCAACGAGCTGACTTTCCTCGCGACGGGCATCTATGGCCATCGTCTGCCTGGGCAGCACGGCGCCCCCATTCGTCTGCTCACTCCCTGGAAATATGGCTTCAAGAGCGCCAAGGCCATCGTACGCATCGAGCTGATGCGTACTCGGCCTCCGACCTTTTGGAATCTCACCGTGCCGGATGAGTATGACTTCTGGGCGAACGTGGAGCCGGCAATGCCTCACCCTAGGTGGTCGCAGAGCACGGAGCGCCTGCTCGACACCGGGGATCGGATCCGGACGCGACGGTTCAATGGTTACGGGAAGTATGTTGCGTCGCTGTATGAGGACCCAACCAACATGGGCTTTCTCAGAGGCTAGCTGTCTTCCGGTGTGCGTCCTCGGACTCCCTGTGATCAGCTCAGGGTCAGCGTGACCGGGGCGTGGTCCGACCCCTCCTGCTCTTCGTGGATCTCGGCTGCAGCGATTCGGCCTCGCAAGCTCTCGTCCACGAAGAAATAGTCAATGCGCCAGCCGATGTTGCGTTCCCTAGAGTTGGCGCGCCAAGACCACCATGAGTAGCGGTCCACCGCTTCTGGGTGCAGGTGGCGAAAGGTGTCGATGTAGCCCTCGTCCACGTAGCGGTCGAGCCACGCGCGCTCCTCCTGTAAGAATCCCGATGTCTTTTGGTTGGCCTTGGGGCGGGCCAAGTCCACCTCGTAGTGGGCCGTGTTGTAGTCGCCACAGACGACGACCTGGCATCCTTGATCTCGCAGAGTATTCATCCTCTGAAGCAGCAGGTCGTAGAACTCCAGCTTGTAGTCCACCCGCTCTGGGCCCTTCCCTCCGTTGGGGAAGTAGTTGCCGAACACACAGAGGTCGTCGTACCGGACCATGATAGCCCGCCCTTCGTCGTCGAACTTGTCGACGCCGAGGCCACAGACCACTTCGTCGGGCTCTTTCCGGTAGTAGGCTGCTACACCCGAATAGCCCTTGCGTACTCCAGAGTGAAAGGTGACCCCCCAGCCGGGGATGTTGAGCAGTTCGTCGGGGAGTTGCTCTCGGTTGGCTTTGGTCTCCTGGATGAACACAACGTCTGCATCCGTCGTGCTCATGAACTCCAGAAAGCCCTTCTTGGCCGCAGCGCGGATGCCGTTGACGTTCCAGGAGAGGAGGTTCATGGGTGCTCGATAGCATGGCTGACAGCTTCGGGTCGACCTCGCCGCAGCCTCAATCGCCGCCAGTCAATGACTACTGGACTGCTATGATTCGGACCCCATGTTGCGGTGTCTGTCTGCGATGAGCGAGCGACTCACAGCGATGGTTCGACCCGGTCCTCAGTAGTGGTTGATTCTTACCCCACAGTTTCCGTTGTTGTTCCCGTCCTCGACGAGGTCACGGACATTGGAGACGTTGTCCGCGGCTTTCTTGCAGGGACCGACCCGTCCGTGCTCGAGGTTCTTGTCGTGGATGGGGGGAGTCAAGATGGCACCCGAGAGGTCGTTGAGGCTCTGGCGCAGGAGAACCCGCGGGTGAAACTGTTGGAGAACCCACACAGGATTCAAGCCGCGGGCCTCAATGTCGCCCTGGCCCACGCGGCCGGAGAGGTGTTTCTTCGAGCTGATGGCCACAGTGAGTACGCGCCGGACTATGTGGCTAGGTGTCTCGAAGCGCTGGAGGATCCGGCAGCACGCAATGTTGGTGGCCGCCAGCGCTTCTTGGCTACCAATGCCTTTCAGGTTGGAACTGCGCTTGCGGCCTCCAGTTATCTGGGTAGCGGTGGCGCTCTTTATCGCCGGCCCGGCTACGAGGGGTGGGCGGACACGGTCTTCCTTGGGTGTTTCCGATCTGCGGAGCTTCGTACTCTAGGGGGCTTCGTTCCGGAGGCCCACCCGGCCGAAGACGCTGAACTGAACCTGCGCCTCTCTGCAATGGCTGAGAAGGAGAGCGGCTGTACGGGTATTTGGGTCGGTCCCGAGATCCGTGTCTGGTATCACCCGCGCCCAACCTGGTGGTTGTTTGTTGTCCAGAGCTTTCATCACGGGCGAGGACGAGCCCGAACGGTGCGGTTGCATCCGCGCAGAACCTCGCTGCGCGGTCGCCTTCCGGTGCTGGTCGCCTTGAGTGTGGTGCTCGGCCCGATTTTGGAGGTGGGCGCCCGGGGTTCGATCGGATGGACTGGGACCGCTCTTGTGGGTGGAGGGTTATTGACCCTCGTGTATGGGTTGTGGGTGGCCTGGACTGCTCGAGGAGACTGCGAGCGTGATATTTGGCGAGGGCCGTCCGGGCAGCTCCCTTCGTTGGTCAGCCAGAGCTTCTTCTGTGCGCTGGCGGTCGGTACTCGTCCCCTAGCCCACGGGATCGGCTTCGCTTGGCAATGGACTCGAGACGGCTTCCTAGGAGCGGAGCGGCGGCAGGGGGGGCAGGCTTCGCTGGCAATCCCAGAGCCGGGCGAACTGCAGGATTAGGGGCTCGATCGCTGACAGGGGCCACTGCGTATCTGGGTCCGACAGCGCCTCCTCGGGTCTTGGGTGAACCTCCAGGTACAGGCCGTCAAAGCCGGCTCCAGCCGCCGCTCTGGCAAGGACGGGCGTCGATCGTCGATCGCCGCCCGAGCGGTCTCCTCTGGCTCCGGGTTTCTGAGCGGCGTGGGAGGCATCGAAGAGCAGGGGACAGCCTGTGGCCCGCATCGCGTTGAGCCCCCGAAAGTCGACTACCAGGTCTCCGTGTCCGAACGAGGAGCCCCGCTCTGTGACCCACACCTCTTTGGCCCCCGAATCCATGAGCTTTTCCAGGGCGGGCTCCACCTGCCAGGGCGCCAGGAACGGCCCCTTCTTGAGATTGACAGTGCGCCCGGTCGAAGCACAGGAGCGCAGTAGGTCCGTCTGACGACACAAGAACGCTGGGATCTGCAGGATGTCTGCGACCTCTCCGGCCGCGGTGGACTGGGCGCTCTCGTGGACATCGCAGAGCACCCGGATCCCGAGAGCTTCACGAATGCGCCGAAGAGTATCCAGACCTTGGTCCAGGCCGGGCCCCCGGAACGACCTGCCCGATGTCCGGTTGGCTTTGTCAAAGGATGCCTTGAACACGAAGTCGAACCCATGGAGCTGGGCGACTCTCGCCAACTCTTCTGCGCAAGTGGCCGTGGTGTCGTAGTCCTCGATTGCACAGGGGCCGGCCACGAGGATGGGATGGTCGACAGACATGGGAGGATCCTCCATGGATTCTGGAGGAGATTGTAGGCGTCCGCGTGTCTGTCCGCCGGCACTGGGGGGCGAACACCGCCCTGGGCGACGTCGTGCTAGATTCTACGCCTACCCAACGGGCGAGGACCCTCGTCGCCCAGGAGAGGAAGTAGATGGCAGCGACCGGACGACTGGGTGAACTGCTTCTGCGTGAGAAGCTCATCACGCCATTGCAACTGCAGCAGGCGATCGAGGAGCAAAAGAACGCGGGAGGACGCCTCGGCTATCAGCTCACCAAGATGGGCTTCATCGAGGAAAACGAGCTCACAGCGTTTCTCAGCAAGCAGTATGGGGTGCCCTCCATCGACCTCAACGAGTTCGATATCGAGCCCGACATCATCAAGTTGATCCCCAAAGAAGTGGTTCTCAAGCATCAGATTGTTCCGGTCAACCGCACTGGCTCCACCCTCATCGTGGCCATGGCGGATCCGTCCAACATCTTCGCCATTGACGACATCAAGTTCCTCACTGGCTACAACGTCGAGGTCGTTGTGGCCTCGGAGCAGGCCATCGAGGGGGCGGTCGAGAAGTACTACACCAGCAACGTCACCTTTGATGACGTGATGCTGGACTTCGACGATGACGACGTTGACGTCATTGACGCCGAAGAGGACATCAACGAGCTCGACCTCGAGAAGTCCGCAGGCGATGCGCCCGTCATCAAGTTGGTGAACCTGATCTTGTTGGACGCTATCCGCAAGGGCGCCTCAGATATTCACGTAGAGCCCTTCGAGAAGCAGCTGCGGGTCCGCTATCGCATCGACGGCATGCTCTATGAGGTGATGAAGCCTCCGGTGAAGCTCAAGCACGCGATTACCTCGCGTCTGAAGATCATGAGTCAGCTGGACATTGCTGAGCGCCGGCTCCCTCAAGATGGTCGTATCAAGCTCAAGATGGGCAAGAACCGGGAGATGGACTTTCGGGTGTCCGTCCTACCGACTATCTGGGGTGAGAAGATCGTGCTTCGGCTCTTGGACAAGTCCAACCTCCAGTTGGACATGACCAAGCTCGGCTTCGAAGAGAAGGTCCTCGAGACATTCAAGAAGTGCATCCATACGCCGTACGGCATGATCCTGATTACTGGCCCCACGGGTTCGGGCAAGACGACGACCTTGTACTCGAGTCTCTCCGAGCTGAACCGCTCTGACGTCAACATCAGCACCGCGGAAGATCCAGTCGAATACAACCTGTTCGGCATCAACCAGGTGCAGATGCACGATGACATCGGGCTCAACTTTGGTTCGTCTCTAAGGGCATTTCTTCGTCAGGATCCGGACATCATCCTAGTGGGTGAGATCCGAGACTTCGAGACGGCGGAGATCGGTATTAAGGCGGCCCTTACCGGTCACCTGGTGCTCTCTACACTGCACACCAATGACGCTCCCTCTTCGGTGAGTCGACTCCTGAACATGGGCATCGAGCCATTCCTGGTAGCCGCCTCGGTCATTCTGATCGGGGCTCAGCGCCTCGTGCGCAAGAACTGCCTGGAATGCCTTGAGCCTACGGATGTGCCCACCCAGGCTTTGCTTGATTTGGGTGTACACCCCGATCAGGTCGATGAGTATTCCGTCCAGAGAGGGGCTGGTTGTCGCACGTGCGCTGGTAGTGGCTACAAGGGCCGCATCGCCATTTACGAGATCATGACCATGAGCGAGGACCTCCGGGAGTTTATCCTCAACGGTGCTTCGACTCTGGAGCTCAAGCGGGAAGCGATTCGCCAGGGCATGCAGACGCTGCGTATGTCCGCTCTGAACAAGCTCAAAGAGGGCAAGACCTCACTGGATGAGGTCGTGCGGATGACGACCGAAGACTGAGCAGAGCACCCCGCCGCTGCGCGTCTGACCGGCTCAAGACTTGGCCTACTCAGGCTGGATGCCCCCGAACCCGGGGGTGCTGTCGGGAGCGGTATCCGCCGCCCCCCATGTGTGACGGCCGGCGCTACCTGAGGCTGCCCGTCAACTTACGGTCTTAGGCGTCTTGTGGCTTGGACAGGCGCCCGCGCACTTCAGTGGCTTCGCCCAACTCCAGCCGGAATCGGCCTGGGAGACGGTAACGGCCGCCGGCGCGCAAGTCCTTGCCGTTGAGCCGGGTGCGGTTGGACGCAGTGGGAGAGACCTCGAGCCACCACTCCTTGCCTTCCATCGCTGGTCGGACCACCACGTGGTATCGGTGGACCGTGTCGTCCTTCTGAATGACGACACGGTTGTCCGTGGCGCGCCCGATACTGAACACCTTGCGGAACTTCTTGGTCTTTCTCGCCACGGGGGCGCCGTTGAGGAGCACACCCACCTCGAATGGAGTCACCGCTTCGTAGGCCGTGCCATCGTCCACCACCGGGATGGAAACCGTCATGCCTGTGGACGGCACGTCCCCCGTGGGGGCTGCGGGCGACCGGGTGGTCTGGTCCGCGGCCGCCTCGACCGGCGGAGATGCATCGGCGGTAGTGGCCGCCGATGGGCTTGGGTCGGCCTCTCCGGCCTCCGGTACGGTGCTCAGATCGGGGGCTGTGGCCGCGGCTCCTGTGGGGCTGGGAGCGGAGACTGTGGCTTGTCCATCATCGCCTGCATCCGGTCCCAGCTGTGCCGGTGCGTCTGACGCCTTAATGACAGGCATGGCCCCCGTCAACTGGAAGATGGTCGCATTCCATGCGTCATCGTCCATGGGCACGGACAGGTCCTCAGCCTCGCCGACCGCCTCCCACTTTGCGAAGTCCACCGCGCTGGCACGGGCTCGGACAAAGACCACCACAATGATGATGGCAATGATCACGGCAAAGCCAATGCCGATGTACATGATGCGTTCTTGCTTGAGCTTGATGATCGCCTGGCGACCCCACTCGTTGGGCAGGGTGTCGGACTTGAGGATGGCCTCCCAGCCCGAGTCCTCATCGCCGTCTAGGACCACACGAAGCTTCATGGAGCCGCCGCGGTAGTCGATGCCGGACAGGACCACGGCTTGGTCGTTGATGCTCAGCCCCTTGAGAGCCCCTTGAACGCCCTCACGCTGTTCGGGGAGGTCCCGATTGTAGATCTCCAGGTTCTCGGCCTGAATGCTCTGAACCCACTTTTCCCGGTTGCGTTGGCAGTTGCGATCCAGCCCTTCGTCCCACGTGATGATTCGGATGGGTCCGGTGAACTTGCTGAGGTCGGGGCCCTCCGCGTCGGGAGCGACGCAGAGGCTGGAGAAAACAAGGATCCATGGCTTGATCTTCTTAGACCCACCCATCTTCCCCATGAGTTCTTCGAGCGATCGCGGGATTGCTGAAAAGAGAGGCTGTCTGGGGTCGCCACTCTCCATGACCTGGATCTTGTCCAGCGTCTCGTCTACCGACGACTTGGCAGAGGGGTCGGAGCTCTCGAGGTAGTTCAGCTTCTTTGCCTCAAGCTGAAGGCTTCCCTTTTCGTCCCTCGCCTGGATGACGACCTTCCGGTTTCCAGCCTTCAACTCACCCTCAATGAGCTTTCGTGTCTCGCTGCGGAGCTTGCCGAGAGTCTCGGGGCTGACATTGGACCGGTCGAGCAGAATCCCCACGGGCTGAAATCGGCGACTCTGGGTCCGCTCGCCGGGTGTCATTGCGACCTCGACGCCATCAATCTTGACAGTTGGCACCTTGTCGGGCGCGTCGCGCACCCACACGCGCAGGGAGCCGGGCTCCTCTTCGGTGGCCACATCCAGCAGCTGGCCGGCAGTAGCGGACGAGGCCGAAACCGCGAACAACAGACAGAAGGCGGAAAGAAGAGCCGGGATTCGGCTTGAGACTAGGTTAGCCACGTCGCATTTCACAGCGCTCGATGCCTCCGAACACGGGACCTGCCCAGGCCCTCGAAATGAGGACAAGCCAGGCGGCGAAGGCTAACAAGAACACCTACCCAACTCAACTTGAGCCAGCCTGCGTCGAAGGGGTTGGTTCCTTCATTCGTAGGTCCCACGTCATCCTTTCGGTGCCGCAACCCCCGAAATCACGTACACTATTTTTCTGACGAGGGGCTTTCTAGCCTGTCGTGTGGTCGCGCCCGCGACCCGTTCAGTGGCTCAGTCGGAGGCCTCAGAGATGCCCAAGTTTGCCTATGAAGGCCGCACCGCAACTGGCGAGGTGCGTAAGGGGGAGATCGAGGCGGACTCACAAGCAGCGGTAATGACCAAGCTGCGAGACATGAAGATCAAGCCCACCTCGGTGAAGCAAAAGGGTGGATTCTCGTTAAATGCGGACATCCAGATTGGTTTTCTTGCTCCGAAGGTGAGCGAGAAGGACATCGTGATGTTCACCCGACAGTTCGCCACCATGATCGACTCCGGGCTTCCTTTGGTGCAGTGCCTGGACATTCAGGCGACCAACGCGGAGAACCCCACGTTCAAGAAGCAGCTGGCTGAGATCAAGGAGACCGTCGAGGGGGGAGCGACCTTTGCTGATGCCCTCAGGAAATTTCCCAAGACGTTTGACGAGCTCTACGTGAACCTCGTGGCTGCCGGTGAGGTCGGCGGCATTCTGGACACGATTCTCAATCGTCTCGCGAGCTACATCGAGAAGAACAGCAAGCTCAAGCGCAAGGTGAAGGGCGCGATGGTTTATCCCATCGCCATCGTCTGCATCATGATCGTGATCATGATCGTGATTATGACCAAGGTGGTCCCCGTCTTCGAGAAGATGTTTGGCGAGGTCAATGCGGCCTTGCCAGTGCCGACTCAGATGTTGATCACCATGTCGGACTACACGACGACATACTTCTTTCACGGAATTGTTGTTTCGGGTGCGTGCTTCTTTGGTTTTCGGTCGTTTGTGGCGACGGAGTTCGGCTCCAACTTCGTCGATAAGGCCTTGCTCAAGATGCCGCTGTTTGGCGATCTGCTCCGGAAGGTGGCTGTGGCCCGCTTCTGTCGCACCCTTGGCACGATGATTAGCTCGGGTGTCCCGATTCTCGACGCCCTGACCATTTGTTCGAAGTCGGCTGGCAACGTGGTGGTCGAGGCGGCCATCATGTCGACGCGTGACTCGATCTCTGAAGGTCGCTCCATTGCAGAGCCGTTGGCGGAGTCGGGTGTGTTTCCGGGGATGGTCTGCCAGATGATCAACGTGGGCGAGGCCACCGGCGCGCTCGACACCATGTTGAGCAAGATTGCTGATTTCTACGATGACGAGGTGGAGGTCGCTGTCGACGCCATCACCTCCATGATTGAGCCGATCATCATCGTGTTCTTGGGTGTGGTGGTGGGCGGTCTCGTGGTTGCTCTCTACCTACCCATCTTCACCATGTCTTCGACGGTCGGCGGTTGAACCCCAGGTTGTGAGCGCCGTACCGGCAACCGCCAGCAGCATCGACGCTACGGCTACGGCTGATCTGCCCATAGCAGCCGCCGGGGACGGGTCGGGCTTTTCCGACGGCTCGGGCCCGCCGGCTTCGCGTGGTCAGGACCGCGGGGGTCTACCTCCGGACTGGGAGGTTCTGTTCGGTCGCCTCCAGTGGATGATGCTCATCCGCATCCTGATGGTGACCGTGCTCTTTGGTCTCGTCCTGTTCATGCGTCTGCAGGACCACACGCCGATCGAGCCGCTGCAGACGGTCTATCCACTGTTCATCGCCTTCTATTGCCTGTCCATCCTCTATGCCGTGGTCGCAAAGAGGATGCCCAACCTGAACTTCTTCACCTACCTGCAGTTTGCGGTCGATGCGGCTTGTATCAGTCTCGTGCTGCTCTTCACCGGTGGGGCCGAGTCGGCTTTTACCTGGCTGTTCGTCTTCAACATCTTGGGAGCGGGCTACCTCTTGCTGCTGCAAGGGGGCCTCATTGTGGCCAGCTTAGACACTGTGGCCTACATCGTGTGTCTCGCCTTGAGTTGGTCGGGCGTGGTCCCCACGTTGAGCCCCGATGGCACCATTGTGTCGGCTCCGTATGAACTCGCCCCCGGGGAGGCGCTTCGGACCTACTCGACTGTCGCGTTCCATGTGGCCTCGTTCTTCCTGTTGGCGTTCTTGTCCGGAAGCCTGGCCGGGAAACAAGCGGAAACGGGACGGGCGCTCGCAGAGACGGCAAGCAGTCTCTACCGACTTCAGGATATGCACGGTCGCATCGTTCAGAATATGGACGCGGGTCTCTTAAGTGTGGACAGGGCAGGAAGGATCACCTCGTTCAATCGTGCGGCTGAAATCATCACCCGACACCAGGCGATGGACGTGATTGGCTTGGCCGTAACCGACATCTTTCGAGGGGCGGATCGCTTGTTGGAGGCCACCCTCGATCGTCGGGCCGGCCCGAACCCGAGTCCGACCTTGGAGCGCTGGATGACCCGGAAGGATCGAAAGCGCATCTACCTCCGCATCAGTGCGTCTGCCATGCGGGCTCCCGATGGAACCCTCGATGGTCATGTGCTGGTGTTTGAGGACCGCACACGGCTTCTGTTGATGGAGGAGCAACTGGAGCGAGAGGAGCGGCTGGCTGCCGTTGGTCGGCTGTCGGCTGGTATTGCGCATGAGATTCGTAATCCGTTGGCCTCGATCACCGGCTCTGTGCAGGTCCTTCGGGACGCTCTGGAGCTGCACCCCGAAGAAGCCCAGCTGTTCGGCATCGTCGAGAGGGAGGCCGATCGTCTGGGACACCTGGTCACCGACTTTCTCACTCTGACCCGTGACGAGAAGGTGGAACTGGTGCCCGGCCGTCTGGGCAAGCTGATCCAGGAGACGCTCGCGCTGCTGAAGGGCAAGAGCGAGATCCTGGAGGGGATCCAGGTGACCTCCGAGCTAGGCTTCGATCCCGTTGTACGTTTCGAGGACGATCGCATGCGTCAGGTCCTCTGGAACTTGGTCAACAATGCCTGCCAGGTGATGAGTGGATCCGGAGGCGAGTTGCGTGTCCACACCCAACGCGTTCCTGTGGATGACCTCGTGCAGGGGACCGGGGACACGGCGTTTGTGGGGAATCTGGGTTCCACCGGGACAGTCACAGAGGAGGGAGGGATCGGGGCAGAGGCTGGAGACAGCGCGCTCCGTATTGTCGTAGAGGACACCGGGCCGGGCATCTCGGACGAGGCATTGGGCCGCATCTTCGATCCCTTCTATACGACCCGATCCGGTGGGACCGGCCTCGGTCTGGCGATCGTGGCGCGAATCGTGCAGGCCCACCGAGGCGTGATTACCGTTCACAGTCGACTCGGAGAGGGCACCCGTTTCTCGGTCTGGCTGCCCATTGACGAGAGCCCCGATGGAGATGTCTCGTGACGGTCGGTCGAGTCGTGGTCGTCGACGACGACCTGTCCCTCCGCCAGTTCTTGTCCATCATGCTCAAGAGGGCGGGCTATGAGACTGCGGTGGCCTCGACGGGGGAGGAGGCCATGGAATTCATGGAGAAACAACCCGCAGACGTCGTCGTCACCGACCTGAACATGGAGGGGATGGACGGGATGGCGGTCCTTCGGCGGGTCAAGGAGCGCTGGCCGGAGACCGAAGTGGTCATGATCACGGCCTACGCTACGACCGAAAATGCGGTCCAGGCCATGAAGCACGGTGCCTTTGACTACGTTGTGAAGCCGTTCAACGTAGACGAACTGAAGCTCATTCTGGAGAAGGCCTTCGAGAAGCGGGCCATGCATCAGGAAAACCGCAATCTGCGCGAGCTCCTCAAGGATCGCTTTGGTTACGGGAGCCTAGTGGGGCGCTCCGAGCCGATGCTGAGCATCTATGACCTCATGGATCGGGTCAAGGACACCCCCATCACCGTCCTGATCACGGGGGAGAGCGGTACGGGGAAAGAACTGGTCGCCCGCGCCATTCACTTCGAAGGGGACCGACGGGACCGGCCTTTTCAATCCATTAACTGCAGCGCAATACCAGCCGATCTGATCGAGGCGGAGTTGTTTGGCTACAAGAAGGGCGCCTTTACCGGCGCTGTCCGAAACCACGAGGGGCTCTTCGCCAGTGCGGAGAAGGGGACCGTCTTTCTCGATGAGGTGGGGGAGATGCCCCTTGCCACGCAGGTCAAGGTTCTTCGGGCAATCCAGGAGCGGAAGGTCAAGCCGGTGGGGGCAGTCGAGGAGCGTCCCATTGACGTGCGGATCATCGCGGCCACCAACAGGGTCTTGGACGAAGAGGTGAAGTCAGGGCGTTTTCGGGAGGACCTCTATTACCGCTTGAAGGTGGTGACCATCCACATGCCGCCCCTGCGCGAGCGGTTGGCAGACTTGCCTCTCTTGACCGAGCACTTCCTTCAACTCTTTGGCAAGGAGTACGGGAAGGCTGGGCTGCAATTGGAGGATGATGCATCACGATTCCTGGCCGCCTATCCGTGGCCGGGCAATGTTCGCGAGCTTGAGAACGTGATTCAGCGTGGTGCCGCGCTCTGTCGGGGCACCCTGATCTCGCTGGCCAATCTGCCCGAGGAGATTGTCGGACAGGTTTCAGCAGTGGCTGACCGCCCCCTTGCCCAGTCCGTAGGTCCCGATGGAGTCGCCATGGAGTCACTGCTCGGCCAGTACGAACGACAGTTGTTGGAGAGTGCACTCGAGACTTCGGGTGGAGTGAAGAAGGAGGCTGCCCGGTTGTTGGGCATTAGCTTCCGGTCCTTTCGGTACCGGCTCCAAAAAGCGGGCCTGGAGGAGCCAGGACGAGAGTGACAAAAATTGTCACTTCATGACCCCTGACGCCGGTGTGGTGACAATTTTCGTCACTACAGCACCCCGTCTTGCTAAGGCTAGGGCGTTGCCCGGCTCCTCTTGTTGGTGCGCTCCCACAGTCGACCAAAGCAACGCTGCTCTCCAGGTGGCGGTCGTTCTTTGGAGGATTGAGCCTGTCTTCAGGGGGGCCTTCGGTTCGGGGAAGCCGCAGGGCCAGCCAAGAGGTGACAAAAATTGTCACTTGGCGGTCCTGGAGGTGCCTCTCAGCGGCACTTTTCCCGTTAGTGAACTCGTCGGCACGGACTGTAGGCAGTGTGTTGTTGAAAAAATAAAACCTTTACTTTCAGTTGCTTGCATGGGCGTTGGACGCCCGAAAGCACTCCTTTTTTGATGTTGGCATGCTCTTCGCATATCAACCCCCCGTGAACTCAGATTCATCCACTTGTCACGAGGAGACTCATTTCATGCTTCGTAACCGTAAGGGCTTTACGCTGATCGAGCTGATGATCGTGGTCGCGATTATCGGCATCCTGGCGGCCATCGCCATTCCTAACTTCATCTCCATGCAGCTGCGGGCCAAGCGTGCTGAGCTTCCGAGCAACCTCGATGGTGTTCGTACTGCCGAGAAGGCCTATCACGCCGAGTGGGATACATTCACCTCTGCCGGCCCGTCGCCCGCAACGACCCCCGGTCGTCCGCAGGTGGTCTTCTCGCCAGTTGCTGCCTGGGAACTCCTGGGTTGGACGGCTGACGGCAAGGTCCGTGGCAAGTATCAGGTGACGAATACCTCTGGTTCCTCTTCGCAGGCTGATAACTTCCTTGGTTCAGCGGTTTCGGATGTGGACGGAGATTCAACAGAAGCGAGTTACACGTGTAATAGGCCAGAGAAGAGCAAGATGATCTCTGCCAATAACGTGTACTGATTTTTCAGGGGCTTCGGCTCCAGTCTTGTGTCGAGAGGCCCGGTGGGGATTCCCCATCGGGCCTCTCTTCTTGGGGGCTCCCTTTCCGTTATTCTTGGTGCAATGGTGAAAAAGGACGATTCGCAACCTCAAGACGCTGGGCCAGGGCAGCCCTTGGAGCCTTCCCGAGCCGCTGAGGGCGACGAGGGGCGAGTCCAAGCTGCGGATCCCGCAGCCTCCGCGGCAGTGGGCGAAAAGACGACAGCGCAACAAACAGCCAAGAACTCATTGGCCACCACCAGCTTGCTCGAGATGATGGACCGCCTCAGAGGAGAAGACACCTTTCGCTACCGCATGGGTGAAGAACTAGGGAAGGGGGGCCACGGCCTCGTCACCGTGGCCTACGACAGCCACATCGGTCGCCGGGTTGCCCTCAAGCAGTTGCGCAAGGGACGCTCTGCAAGTCCTCGGGAAGTGGCTCGCTTCCTCGAAGAGGTCCAGATTACGGGCCAGATTGAGCATCCCAATATCGTTCCCGTCCACGACTTGGGTGTGCTCGAGAATGACGAGGTCTACTTCACGATGAAGCTCGTGGAGGGGCGCAACCTGGAGACGGTTCTCAAGGCACTCAAGCGGGGCGAGCTGGAAGCTAGACGCGAGTTCACCCTCTTTCGATTACTTCGGATTCTGCAGGACGTGTGTCAAGCGGTCGCCTTTGCCCACAATCGCGGTGTGATCCATCGGGATCTCAAGCCGTCCAACATCATGCTCGGTGACTTCGGCGAGGTGCAGGTCATGGACTGGGGCTTGGCGAAGGTCCTGGGAGAGCCTGGTGCGCTCGGGGACTTGGATGGCGAGGATGAGGATGACGACGATGGGATGGTTCGGGTCACTGGGGGACATGAAGGCGATGTCGTCACGCAAGTAGGCACAGTGAAGGGCACACCTGCTTATATGTCCCCAGAGCAGGCGCGGGGCCTCGTAGACCAGGTCGCAGAGCAGTCGGACGTCTACTCCCTCGGTGTGATCCTGTACGAGGTCCTTACGCTTCGACGCCCGTTCTCTGGGAAAGACCCCCGAAAGGTCGTCCGTTCGGTGGCTTTCGAGCAGATTGTTCCGCCCCGTAAGCGAGCGCCGCACCGCAATGTGCCACCGGAGTTGGATGATCTGGCGACACGGTGCCTGTCCAAGGACTTGAAGCTTCGTCCGGCCTCAGCGCTGGAGCTTTATCAGGAAATTGAGCATTACCTGGAAGGGACGAAGCGTCGTGAGGAGGCTGGCCTTCGAGTCCATCAGGGCGTATCCCTTGCCTCCCGCTACGAAGAACTGCAGGCCACCGTGCGAGAACTACAGCGCTCGGTCCGCAAGTTTCGGGCGAGGGTGAAGCCATGGGATGATCTGGAGCGAAAGAGGGAGCTTTGGTCGACCCAGGAGGCCTTGCGAAAGGCCGAGGTTCAGGCAATTGACACATTCAGCGCGGCGCTGACTGCCTACGGTCAGGCGCTGGGGCATGACCCCGACAACCGGGAAGCTCGGCTCGGGCTCGCCGCTCTGTACTGGAACCAGTTTCGGGACGCTGAAGCTCGTCGTGATGTGAAGGACCAGCGTTCTTTTCGCAACCTGGTGGAGCTCTACGACGACGGAACCTACGCCACCTTTCTCGCCGGCAATGGTCGCTTGTACCTACAGACAACGCCGTCGGGGGCCTCGGCCACCCTGTATCGTCTCGAAGAGCAGGACCGGGTTCAGCGGCCTGTAGAGCCCACCTCTCTGGGGGAGACCCCGCAGATGCAGGTCGAGGTGGCGATGGGCAGCTACCAGCTCGTCCTGTCTCTCAAGGGCTATCGGGACACCGTGGTGCCCGTGTTCGTCGACCGCAATGACCAGGTTCGGTTGCACGTGCACCTGCTCCCCGAGAACAGCCTGAGTCCCGAGTTCGTACACGTGCCTGCCGGTCCGTTTTGGATGGGGGGAGACCCCCACGCCCTGGGTTCATTACCTCGTCAACAAGTGGATGTAGGCGACTTCGCGATGGGCGTTCGTCTTGTGACGATGGGTGAGTACCTCACCTTCATCAACGCTCTGGTAGCTACGGACCCTGTCCTTGCCCACTTTCGCGCTCCCCGGGATTTCTCCGACTCTGAAGCGTTGTTTCACCGGCAGAAGGACGGCACCTTCGTCTTGCCAGAACTCAGCCGCGATGGGGACGAGATGTCCTTTGAGTTGCCCGTGTATGGCATCTCTTGGGAAGACGCTCGCGCGTACTGTGAGTGGAGGGGGCAGCAAGATGGGGCTCAGTACCGGTTGCCCACCGAGGCTGAGTGGGAGAAGGCCGCTCGTGGGGTCGACGGCCGCTTTTACCCGTGGGGAGACCATGGTGACGGTGGGTTCTGCAAGTGCTCCGAGAGCCGGCCCAACCGCCCAGCCCCGGAGCCGGTGGACGAGTATGTGGACACGGACCGGTCACCCTATGGCGTAGAGAGCATGGCAGGTGGAATGTCCGAGTGGTGTGATGGCTGGTGGGACGATGAGATGACCCTCCGTCCCGTGCGGGGCGGGTCCTGGGCTCAGCCGGCGCACTACACGCGCGTCTGTACCCGGGCTGGCTATCTTGCTCGGGAGGTCTTTGCTCATGTGGGCTTTCGCATGGTGCGGGAACTAGGAGCTGCTCTGCTCCCACACGCCTCCCAGCCTGCGGGGCGAACGCTGCCCTCGGAGTGGTAGTGATTCGGGCTGCGATCGCGGTCCTCGTGCTGCTCGCCTTCTCTCCATCCCTCGGGTCGGGTTTTGTGTGGGACGACCACCTGCAGGTGGAGCACTCCAAGACCGTCGGCCATCTTGCCAACATCCCCGGCTACTTTTCGCAGAGCGTGATCGAGGGGTTGGCCGAGGGTGAGTCGACCGCCGACGGGATCAACCTCTACCGTCCCTTGTTCTCGACCATGCTGACTTTGACCTATTGGGTCGCCGGCGGGGCCGATGCGCGGGCCTTTCACGCCGTGTCCTTGCTGTGGCACCTCTTGGCCTGCTTGTTGCTTTTCGAGCTAGGGCTCCGATGGTTGCCACACCGCTGGCAGTCCCTGCTGGCTGTTGGCTTCTTTGCCTTCCACCCAGTTGCCGCTTCCGGCGTCTTGTTTATCTCAGCGGTGAGTGAGCCCATTGCTGCCGCCCTCTTGTTTGCGGCCCTCTTGGTTCTCGACCGGGGCTGCGCTCCAGACAGAACGGTCCAGCAGCAGCGGTGGGCTGCGCTTGTGGCTGGATGTACGCTCTTGGGGGCTCTGCTTGGCAAAGAAACCGTCTTGCTGGCGCTGCCGGTTGCCACGGTCACGATGGTCCTGGCTGGCAGGACGCGAGCTCTGCACCACGCGCCCCTCTGGGTTGCGGCGGCTGTATTCCTCACGATGCGCTTTCTTGCGCTGGGCGGCCTGGAGGCCGCCGGTAGGCCCGAGGGTTCTGTTCTCAGGGCACTTCAACTCAGTCCGTTGATTGTCGCGGAGAGCCTGGAGGCACTCTTCACCCTGCACCCCACGGGCTTGAGACACCTGGGTCTTGAGCTGGGCCCTCTGGGTTGGTTGGGTAGCCTGGTTGCCGCGGGAGGAATCTTGCTGGTGCTGCTCTTGTCAGCAATGGCCCGCAAGCGCATGCCGCTAGCTCTTCCCACTGTCGTCCTCTGTGTCTTGATGACCGCCCCCGTTGCCTTGCCTGCAGCGTTTATCGGGTGGGGAGGGTTCGGACGGTATCTGTACATGCCCGCCGCTCTAGCGGCCTTGTTCTTGGCTCAGGCAGCAGGGGTCTTGGCTCTTCGCATGGAGCGGTCCGGCAAGACTCTGCTCCTGGTGCCACTCTTTGGCGTCTTTCTTGTGGCACAGCAGGCGCAGCTGCAGGTGGCTATCGACGATTGGTCTTCTCCAGAGACATTGGCGTCGAGTCAGGTCCGCAATGCACCCCACTTGGCTATTGGATACGGATGGTTGGGTGAGATCGACCTGGCTACAGCAGAAGAGCATGTGGCAGCTGGACAGCGGGCGGCTGCGCTTCAACTCTTCGAGCAGGCAGTCGAACACTTTCAGGCGGCGGTGGATGTCCAGCCGGACTACCACCCGGCGTTTCACAACCTAGCTCTGGCTCAGCTAGGTTCCGGCCAGCCTGATGCCGCACTGGGGACTCTGCGAGCGCTGGAGACTCGTCATGGCAAAGGGCCTCGCAGCTCACTGGCGACGGCGATGAGCCTGGTCGCCCTCGGGCGGCCCGAAGAGGCGGTCCAGCGGGTTCGGTGGGCTCTGGAGCGGGCCCCTGGTGATTCCGACTTGTTGTGGTTCCTCAAACGTCTGGAGGACCCAGTGGCTCAAGAGCCTCCACCTGATCTCAGTGACGAAGAGGTCGCTCCGTCAGGAACACCGAGTAGTAGCGAAGCACTCGCTCCACGTAGTACTGGGTCTCCTTGAATGGAGGGATCCCGCCGTACTTGCGGACGTTGCCCGGGCCGGCGTTGTAGGCCGCCAGCGCATGCCTGCGGTTGGGGAAGCGGTCGAGCATCTTGCGGATGTAGCGGGCCCCGCCAAAGACGTTTTCGTGTGGATCGTAGGAATCATCGACGCCAAGGCTTCGCGCTGTGGCAGGCATCAACTGCATCAAGCCTTGGGCCCCTGCCGGTGAGGTAGCCCGGTGATTCATACCCGACTCCACCAGCATCATCGCCTTGATGAGCTCAGGGGGCACCCGGTGCACCTGCGCAGCCTTCAAGATGATCTCATCGAAGCGGTCTAGGTTGTCCTTGAGGAGCATGGGGTCGACCTTTGCCCACTGGGCTGGTCGCCCATCCAGCCCCTCGAGAAACACAGCAAAGCCCTCGTCGCCCCTGGGTGCATCAGTGAAGGTGAGCACGCCATTGTTGTCGGTTCCCATGTAGATGTCGCCGGAGGCCGCCCATGTGAGCCCGGACGGCAAGAGTGCCATCACGACGACCCAGAAAGAGTGGGGCAAGTATCGGTCCATGGGCTGTGACCATACCGTGTCCGCGTTGAAGCCGATAGGATGCCCACATGAGTAGGGACCCTCGGAAATACAGCTGTGACTTTCTGGTGGTGGGTGGTGGCCTGGCTGGCTTGAGCTTCGCCTTGGATGTGGCGGAGCACGGCAGCGTGATTCTGTTGGTGAAGGATGAGCCGGACCGTTCCAACACTGCTTGGGCCCAGGGCGGCATCGCGGCAGTCTGGGATGAGGAAGACAGCATCGATCAGCATGTGGAGGACACGCTTCAGGCCGGCGTCCTCCTGGCCGATGACGCTACGGTGCGTGGCATCCTCGAGGAGGGGCCTGGGGCTGTACGTCAGTTGATCGACTGGGGTGTTCAGTTCACTCGTGCTCGGGACCTCAACGGCGACTCCAGCGACGTTGGCTCGTCGCCGAGTGCAGTCGCGCCGGATGAGGCTTACGACCTGACTCGGGAGGGCGGCCACAGCGCTCGGCGAGTACTCCATGCTGGGGATCTCACCGGTCGGGAGATTCAGCGGGCGATGTTGGCCGCGGTGCAAGCACACCCCCGAATCCAGCTTCTCTCACACCATGTGGCCATCGATCTCATCACTGAGCGCAAGATGGCTCGACACCGAGTGAAGCGGAGGTTGGGGTTGATGGGGCCCGAGGTGGAGCGCCGCTACGGCCCCGGTGGCCCTGAGGGCTGGATGCCGGGTCAGCCCGATCGATGTCGTGGTGTGTACGCTCTGGACAGTCGGACTGGGGCTGTGGAGGTCTTTCAGGCGGGAGTTACTCTCTTGGCAACAGGCGGAGCGGGCAAGGTGTATCGGTACACCTCCAACCCCGACCTTGCTACCGGCGATGGCATGGCCATGGCCTATCGAGCCGGGGCAATTCTCGCCAACATGGAGTTCGTCCAGTTTCACCCCACCTGTCTCTACCACCCGCAGGCGAAGACGTTCTTGTTGAGCGAAGCCATTCGTGGCGAGGGCGGGGTCCTGCGGCTCCCCGACGGTCGGGACTTCATGCAGGGGGTTCACCCTCTGGCGAGCCTAGCGCCCAGGGATATCGTCGCCCGAGAGATCGACGCGCAGATCAAGCGCCATGGACTCGAGTGCGTGCTCTTGGATGTCACGCATCTGGACGCTGGGTTTCTTCGGAACCGATTCCCAGGAATTGACGAGCGGCTAAGGCAGTTGGGCATGGACATGACCCAAGAGCCGATTCCCGTGGTGCCTGCTGCGCACTACTTCTGTGGTGGGGTCGTGGTGGATTCGGCAGGTCGCACACTCTTGCGTGGTCTTCTTGCTGCGGGCGAAGTGAGCTGTACAGGGCTTCACGGGGCCAACCGACTTGCCTCGAACTCGCTCCTGGAGGCGGTTGTGTACGGGCGGAGGGCTGCGCAGACCGCTCTGGAGGAGCGGGATGGGGTTCGAGCGGATGACCTCCACCAAATTCCGCCCTGGGACTCCGGCAAAGCCCGTGATCCTGATGAACTCGTGGTCATTGCCCACACCTGGGACGAGATCCGTAGGCTCATGTGGAACTACGTGGGTATTGTGCGGACTGATCGACGTCTGCTTCGAGCCCTGGCGCGCATTGGTCTGATCAAGGAAGAGATCCAGACTTATTACTGGAACTTTACGGTGACTCGGGATCTGGTGGAGTTGCGGAACATCGTGACCGTCGCGGAACTGGTGATCCGCTCGGCGCTCGGTCGCAGGGAAAGCCGGGGTCTCCACTACAATCTGAGCTGCCCCGACCGGGATGACACCAATTGGCGGCGAAAGACCCTGTTGCGTCGGGAGTGGTGAGGAGGCCGCCGTCTGGCCGCACCCTATCAATGCAATAGAAGTCACTCGGGCTGGAGGCTCGCTCGGGCCCCTTTAGCCACTCGGCAATCCACTCAATGGTCGCCTTCAGTGAGCTCCTCAAGGGTGACCAGGGAGTGTAGCTCCATGCCCCGCTCGGCGAGGAACTCTCGGGCACCCTCTTGGCGGTCTACGACGGTGATCACAGCCACGACGTCCAGGCCTTCGCTGCGGCTTCGCTCCACAGCCTTCCAGGCCGAGCCGCCGGTGGTGCTGGTGTCTTCTACGATGGCCACACGACTCCCATCGGGCAGATTCTTGCGGCCCTCGAGGTATTTCTGCGTGCCGTGTCCTTTGGCCTCCTTGCGTACATAGAAGGCGTGGAGTGGAGACCCACCATCGACGAACGAGAGCACCGAAGTGGCTGTTGCAATGGGATCAGCGCCCATGGACAGACCACCCACGCCCTCCACGTCCCCGGGCAGGTCTCGGAGGAGCCGCACGAGCAGGCGACCGATTAGCGTCGCCCCTTCGGCATGCAGGGTCGTCTGCTTGCCATCGACGTAGAAGTCGCTCTCCCGACCTGAGGCCAGAACAACTTTGCGACGTTCGTAAGAGAGCTCTCGGAGGAGCTCAATGAGTCGGGTCTTGTCGGTATCCATCCTCGGGATGGCTCAGATGTCGAGACCGAGAATGCGCAGCTTCTGGGCGATGATGTCGCCGGTGAAGGGCTTCACGATGTACTCGTTCGCGCCAGCATCCATGGCATGCGCGACACGCTGGATTTCACTCTCAGTGGTGACCATCATCAGCATCACACCGTCGTTGGAGCTGTCCTGCCGGACAGCCTGGACGAACTGAAGCCCGTCCATGTTCGGCATGTTCCAGTCCACCAGTACGATGTCGATGTCAGCGTGTTCTTTCAGCCGCTCTAGGCCTTGATAGCCATCGGCTGCTTCCACACATTCCACGGACAGGGGTTTCAGGATCCTCTTCAGGATTGCCCGTGTCGCGCGCGAGTCGTCGAGGATCAGTGCCTTCATCTCAGCAGCTCCGGCCATCGCCGTTGGGCGATCGCCTCTGGAGTGGAATATCTACCGTTTTCTTGGGGACCCTGTCTACCCCCTGACCACTCTCAGACACGAGGTTCATGCCCAAGACGTCATCGATTGGCGCTTCCCATCATCTTGCCCAGGGTCTGAACGATACCCAGAATTTCCCGCTCAGTGACCATTCCACAGATGCGTTCTGTGTTGTCGTCGATGACTGGTACCGCGCCGATGTCTCCCGAACCGCTGTTGTACAGAAGCTCAGCGACCTCAAGCCAGCGGGTCTCAGACCCTTCGGCGATGGGGTCTTCGGTCATGGCGGAACTGATCTTGTAGTTCAGCGCCGCTGCACATGCTTTGTCCTGTGTGTCGACGAGAAAGAGGTTGTCGAGAAATTTTTTCTCTTCACCGCGACGAGCGATCATTTCGGGTTCGGGAGGTGGGAGGTTGCTCGCAATGTCGTAGTCCGAGATCAAGCCCACCAGTTCGTTCTTGTCGATCACAGGGATGTATCTGATCTCGTTTTCTTGCATCAACGCGATAGCGCGACTGATGGGGTCATCGACCTTCACGGTGATGGGCTGCTCTCGCATGATGTCAGCGACCTTCACCATGGCCGAGTCCAGCAGAATCTCAGTGGGAAGGCTGCCCTTTTGGCCCCGCATGACATCCATGATGCGGACGCCCTTAGGTCGCACGTTTCGGGCTCGACGGAGCGACTCCATACGAACAAAACAACTGATGAGCTCGCCCTTTGTCACCAGCCCGATGAGAGTTCGGTCCCCATTGGCCTTGGTGGTCACTACCGGTAGCGAGTCGAGATTCTGCTCGAATAGGATCTCGACGGCTGTGTGGATGGAAGTGGACGGCTCCACAGTCGACACGTCTCGGCACAGTCGAATCAGGGCTGCGAGCCCCTCGTTCAAGAAGGCATCATCTCGATCTGTCTGGGCTAGCGTCCCCACGTTGGCCGAAAACATACGGGCAACCAGTCGCTTGGAGACCATGCCCACGAAGTGCCGCTTGAGGATGACGCCCTGCTTGTTCTTTTCTTCATCAACTACGGGGACATCCTGAACACCGTGCTTCTGAATGAACTCGCGTCCATCGCGGATCTTGTCGTCCATGGTCAGGTATTCGGGCGCTTCACTCATGACATCGGCGACGGTGTGGACGTACCGAAAAAAAGCATCCTTACCGTCGTAGAGGCAATTCACCACCTCCGACAGCCGAACGGAGGACCGCTCAATCTGAGGAGGTTCGTCGGCAGCCGGTTGTTGTGCGGCCTGTTGTGGCCTTGCTGCTTGGGCAGGTCCCTTTGCCTGCCCACCAGGTCGCCGAGGGCCGCCGCCACCAGGTCGACCTTGGCCTCCTGGTGCACCCTGGGGTGGGCCTTTCCTACCGAACATCCTCTGGTCTCCTAGAGCGAGCGCTAATGATGCTTCTGCGCATCCATTCCGTGGATACATAGACTCGCACGTGGTCTGGCCCAAGGGCAGGACACGTATGAATCACTTAGAAGTCTAGCAGCTTTGGCTCAGCGCATCCGTCTGGTCGCGAAGCCAGGACGAAATCGCCGTGAGAACAGCCTCGCTGTCCGGGCCGTTGTGGGGCTCATGGTAGGCCTCAGGCCATCGGCTGATGTCGACTCGGCCTTTCGGAAGCTGTTGCGCGAAGTGGTCGCTGACTGCTGGCGAGCAGATCTGGTCTTGATCACCAATGACCCAAAGGGTTGGTACCTGGACATCCCGAGCCCGGCCATTGACGTGGTCCATCGCAGCGAGCAGCGAGGTGTACCATCGGGTGCTCACGTGGCGGTGCACCAGTGGGTCGTTCACATAGGCTTGAACGGCCTGCGGATCCCGCGACAGGTGGTCGGTGTTTAGCTCGTTGTCCATCCGGAGCCGTGGCAGCAGCCGTGCCAGGGCCCGTCCTGCGAAAAGCTTGGCGGCTGGTGCCTTGACGGCGAGGCCCAGACACGGGTTGCTCAATACCGCACCCGAGAGCCCAGCCTCTGGTCGCTCGATGAGGTACTGCAGAGTGAGCAGTCCGCCCATGGACTGGCCGATCAGGAAGCAGGGCAGGTCCTTGCCGTGTGTCTCTCGAAACGACTCGATCACATGGTTCATGTCGCCTGTGTATTGGGAGAAACCGTCCACGTGTCCGCGCAGTCCGCTGCTGCGGCCGTGTCCACGGTGATCGGCCCCTCGCACGGCGCAGCCCATGCCGCTGAGCTTGTCGGCGAGGTGCTCGTAACGTCCCGCGTGCTCTCCCAGACCATGGACGACCACTGCCAGTGCTTTGGGGCCGTCGTCTCCGTTGACGGACCAGTCTCGTACGAAGAGCCGAGTTCCATCCGGCGCAATCAGTTCGCTCTCAGTTGCTGTGGTCATGGAGGAGCCTCCAGGGGAATCGGTGGGGTGGCGATCACCTCGGGAGGCACCTCCACTAGAGCCAGGCTGAACCAGGGGAACCAGGAAATCAATGCCAGCGAGAAGAGCATGAGCAACGTGAATGGAATCACGCTGCGTATGACCTGAAGTATGGAGCGATCGAACACGCTGCTGGCTACGAACAGGTTCAGGCCTAGGGGCGGTGTCAAGTAGCCGATCTCGAGGTTGACGATGACGATGATGGCGAAGTGAATGGGATCGATGCCGTACTTCATCGCGATGGGCGCGAGCAGGGGAGCCACAATCAAGATGGCGCTCATGATGTCCATCATGCATCCCAGGAGGAGCAGGAAGATGTTCACGAGAATCAGGAACTGCACGCGACTGTCCACGTGGGCCTTGACCCAAGCTGCCGCCTGAGCCGGCACATCCGCACTGATGAGGAACTTGTTGAAGGCGATCGCCAACACAATGATGAGCATCAAGCTGCCCATGATTACCGCCGAGTCCCGGAATACTCGGGGCAACTCGCGTGGGGAAAGCTCGAACAGCGGTTCATCCAAGCCTCGGCCTTGGCGGCGCCCGAACCAGCGCAAGGTGGGATGGATGGCGAACTCAACCACCAGTGCGTAGACAACGCTGATGGCGGCCGCTTCGGTGGCGGTGAACAGGCCTGAGTAGATGCCACCAATAATCAGTAGTGGCAGACCAGCAGCCCAGATGCCGCGAGTGAAGGTGCCGGGCAGTGAGCCCAAGGTCTCGCTGACCGGCAGCATCTTGTCGCGCTCCTTGAACACCGACCAGCCAATCAGGACGAAACCGATGAGGAATCCGGGCAGGATGCCTGCGATGAAGAGGTCTCGGACGGTGGGCGCGGAGCCCGTGGCTTCCGACACCACCGACAGGTCCGAGAAACAGACGACCGCGTAGATGATCATCGGGATGGAGGGTGGAATGAGGATCCCCAGCGAGCCCGCAGAGGTCAGCAGCCCCAGGGAGAAGCGTTCATCGTACTTTGCGTTAATTAACGCCGGCACCATGATCGAGCCAATGGCGATGACCGTCACCGGCGACGAGCCAGAGATGGCCGCGAAGACCATGCAAGAGAGCACGCCTGAGATGGCCAAGCCTCCGGGGAACCAGCCCACAACAGACTTCGCCATGTCAATCAGGCGCTGCGCGATGCTTCCTTCGGTCATGATTGCCCCGGCCATCACGAAGA
>MDTE01056093.1_pt1 | contig 35007 bp, 29 predicted proteins | sample 811231 | NCBI WGS metagenome assembly MDTE01 (sample SAMN05326651, study PRJNA326480) | marine metagenome | isolation source: seawater | place: Indian Ocean: Red Sea | collected 2010
CCCTTTGGCATATTTTTTGTAGTTATAAATATTGGTTTTTCAGGATGATATAAAGTAGCATAAAAGGGATAGTGTTTACTTTCAAGCCCGGTGATGTATTCTATTCCATTTTTTTTATCCGTGGATACAACAGTAAAATCTTTTTTGATTTTATCTACATACGGTTTGTTTAAATCAAATGACATTGTGTGATGATAAAATACAGATGGTTTTTCTTTAACCAATTTAAGTTCTTTGCTAGAAAATAATGATTTTATTTTACTTTTATTATCTGTAAAATATAATTTTCCAGGACCACTATTTTTAACATTATCTATTGCAGTTTTATTTATAAATTTTTCTCCAGCTTTTTTTACTGATTTATATTGCGAAAGTATACCCATTATTTCAAATCCTAAACATATCGAAAAAAGAGGGAAATAATTTTTCCTCTTATTTTCATTTTTAGCATAATCTATTATAAAACTACTAGTACCTATATATTGCTTATACGTGGAATAATCATATTTTTTTAAATTACAAACAGAGCCACCTATCATTATTACACCATTAATTTGGTTTAGAAGTATTCTTAGAATATGCTTTGGTAAATTATATTGTAAAGGTATTACGCGAACTCCTCCTAATTTAGCCCACTGAACGTAAGATTTATATAAATAAGATTTTGCTATATCTTTGTTATCATTTGATATAGGTGATGTCAATATACCTACTACTTTTTCTTTTCTTTTTATTTTTTTTGTCTTATTTTGTTTTTTATAACCCATTGTTATAATATTAAAATATTTTAATATTTAAATATAGTATCATGGACTTTGACGAACAAAAATATGGTGTAATAATTTTAGGTTTACTTCCTTTAACAATGACTCTTTTATCTCATGCAGGTGGTCATTTGTATTTTAAACCTAAAAGTGGATATGAAAAAGATATTGAAGAATTAAGTAATAAAATAAAAAAACAATGGAAAGAAACTAAAGAAGACGAGGAAAAAAAGCAATTTCTAGGTCGCGAAATCGCTGATTATCTTAAGCAAAATATGGGAAAATTAATTGAAGGAAATAATGTAATGTTATGGCAGGAAATAGGAGGAAATGGAGAAAAATCCAAACATATTAACGAAATGAGAGAGTATTATAAAGTTCTTGGAACTAAAAGTGACGCTCCGTCTAAAAAATTAGGTATTCTAAGTTATTTAATGAAAGATATTTATTATGGTTTATACATGATTTTTTGGCCTATTATAGGTTTGATTTATTATATTATTAAACAAGCAACTAAAACAGAAATTCAACTAGACGATAATTCTGTATTAGACAGTTTTGAATTAGTTATGCAAAAAATGCGAGAAGATTATTTACTCGATGATGAAGAACAGTTAGCGCCTAGTTTTAAAAAAATATTTTTACGAATGCCTTTTGAAACCTTATGGACGTTAGAAGGCGGAGTTGGTAACGCTGTTAAATTATCATGGATCGCTTTTATGCTTTTTATAGTTAGTTGTCTAGGAATTTTAATTACTACATTTGGGGCCTTATATTTGTTAACTGCTATAAAAAAATACCAAGACGAAAGAGGTGGTGATTTAAAAATACTTGCAATTCCTATCGGTGTGTTTTGCTTTGGATATCTTAGTATTATTTATATGAATAAAAAAATGTTTACAAAAACAAATGGTGACAATAGCATATTTGATCCTGCAGAATTTTTCAAACCTACCACATTTATAATGTGGAACATATTATGTTCTTTTGTTTTGTATTCAGTTCAAACCACTAAATCTAATTCTTTCAAAGCAAATTATGCTTTTCCATTAAATTTATTGTTAATGGTGGGTATTTTATTGGCTAAATCTAGATCAAAAAAAAAGAAACAAACTTAAACCAAACAAATTAATATTGTTATATTTTTTCTAATTATAGTATAACAATGAATTTCAAAGACTTAGATAAAAAGTATAACAAATTTATAAAATATGTAAATCAATTTACTGTTATAAAAACATTAAATAGCAGTAGAGTATTTGCAGGTTTAGTATTATTAACACTGAATTTATTTTCAAAATTTATAACCATAAAATTAAGTGATTCACAAGAAGATTTTATTAAAAATGCGTTTGGAAGACAATTATTAATATTTGCTATTGCTTGGCTAGGAACTAGGGAAATTATTACCGCATTAGGAATAACCGCGGTATTTGTTGTTTTAGCAGATAATTTATTAAATGAAAATAGTTCCTTTTATATTTTACCAAAACCAATTAGTAAGTTAAAAAATGCGGTTGATACTAATAGTGATGGCATTATAAGTGACGAAGAAATAGAAACAGCTATTAATGTTTTAAACAAAGCAAAAAAACAACAAGATGTTTTAAGTAAAAATGATATTGACCTACAATAAGTTTAGTAATTATAATAATTTTATAATATAAAATTATTATAAGTTATGGCACGCATTATTACAATAAATTATTATTATTCAGTAGTTAATTTTCCTTATGTTGATCTACAAAAATTTTCTAGACCATTTGGACCAGTTATATACGATGTTACACAAAGTACGGATCAAATACAAAAAAATGATAGAACAACCTCTAGTTTAAAAGTATTAATATCAGATACTATACCTTTAAAAAGAACGGATTTTCCCAAAAGTCGCGATAAATTCTTGCAAGCCTTGGTTAATTATGACGAGTTTTTCAAAGTAATTGTTAAAAAAGAAAAAAAAATACGTTATAATATTCCAGAAAGACCTTTTCCTACCCCAGAACAACAAATGCAAATTGTTTTATTAAACATAAAAATGTATATCCAAGAAATATTTAAGGAATTGTCTGTTTTAAAATTACCTAATGATGATCAACAGCAAGCTAGAGTTAGCAATCAAAAATATTACACTATTGTTAATGATTGGGATTTTATTTTTGAACCATACCAAGAAGAAAACGAGTTTAAGTTTTTAAAAGATTTAAAAGATACATTTGAAATAGACAGCGATATTGATGGTAAAAAAGCAACAGAAAAAATGGATAGGCAACATGATAGATGGGCTTATGTGAAATCTAGTGGCGATAAAGTATATTTAGACAGTGAAGCTGGTGATAGTGATAAATATTTTGTTGATTACCTAAAAAATTTTAAATCAATTACTAGTTCAACCGACCAACCACAAGATCAAAAAAAAGAAGAAAAATCATATGAAAACTTATATGATAATTTAGTGAAAAGGATATCAAAAGATGATGGTGTTATATCAGAAGAAATACAGAACGACGTTAAAGAAATTAATACATTACTAAACGACCATAATGAATTATTATACAAGAAACTGAATGAAGCAAAACAAACAAATCAAAGCGATCAACCATCGCAAGCAAAACCCCTACCTTTCGATTATTTAAAAACAGGATTATTTGAGGCAGTACAAGGTGTTGATAATGCTTACAAATCGGAAAATAATGTTACTGATATATGGTTGAAAAGTATAGTTCCTTTATGGACACAGTCAAAAGATAAAGCAGTTTTCGAAGATAAAGCAGACTTTTCAATAGCAAGAACAAAACTAATTAGGTTAAAAGGATTACTTGAAAAACATAATGTTTATGATGTTCTTTCTAAATATAATTGGGACAGATATAAAACAAAAAAAAATGTAGACTTGATTAGCGATACCGACGCTGAGTATAGAAAACTATATGTATATAAATTAAAAGATAATGTAAGTAAAGCTGATCGAGATAGATTTTTAAACAAAATAAACTTAACAGAAAACAATGACACTATAACGGATGAAGAGTTAATAGATCATCTTAAATCAACTAAGTTAACTAGTGAGGGAATAACTGACGAAGCTTTTTTAAAGATATTTATACCAGAAGGCGAAATAATTTTACGAGATCCAAAAACTCCTGAAATATTTAAAAAATGGATTGATGGAAAACCGCCCAGAAATCCTAGAGAATACAACATGTATACATTTCCAAAGTTTAAATCGCTTGTTAAATTTAATATAGTGACACCAAGAGATGATAGATTGGAATTACAAGAGTTTTATAAAACCTTTAAAAACCAACCTAATGTTAATGAAAAAACATACGAGAGATATTTTCGAGTACCAAGTGCTAAACAAAATATGGAAAAATATGAAATTACATTAAAAGACATAGCTACAATAAAATTAGATGTTAGAAATCCTAGTACGGTTAGACTTAAAATGAAAGCACATAAATGTAATACAGTTAAAATTAAGAAATTAGAAAAAGCATTATCCAGAACAAAAAAAGCCTATATAAAACGTGGTACTTTAATATCTGAAGCCTTTGGTTTAAAATTACCAGATTTCTCAACACAAAAATTACAAACCACTTTAAAAGGATTAACGTCTTCTAATGAACCTGAAAATAAAATTACACGTAAATATTATGCAAGACCAAGAATATCACATAATAAAACTAAAGGTAGAGTACATGTAAAAATAATCCCACTAAAAAAGCAAATAGAAAAAGAATTAGATAGCAATAAAGATGAAATTGTAAAAAAGGTGCAAAAAGAATTTAAAAATAAAATGAATGAATTATCTCAAGATAATAAAATTAACACAGATTCCATCATTCGTGATGCAATTGATACAGCAATAGATAACTATAAAAATAAAAAATCTGGGAATAAAACTACTGCAGAAAAAAAACTACTAGCAGTAGACATTATTAATGGTATAATATCCGATGTACAGAAAAAGGTTGAGAATAAATTAAAGAGAAAAATTAAAAATGTCACTATAAATATTCGGAAAATTAATGTGGATGATTTTAATACGTTTACAGGTAAGTGGTGTAAAAATAATTCTACCCCCTATTGTTTAATAGCTAATAAAATTTATAATCCAATTCGTGCTCCTATATCTAAAATAATACCAGCATATTTTTTAGATGAAGATAGAGATTTTTTTGTGAGCTTACAAGTTAGCATAAATGCGATTACCCATACCGGCGAAGATGATGAATAGATAAATTACAAATATTAATTATAAAAATACTTAATATTTATAAATTAGAACCTTTAACAGTGTCTTCTAGAACAGGTTTATAGGAAGCATTAGAAAAATTCATGTTGCTTACTAACGGTATCATTTTATTTACCATATCTAGTTCTAATGTTTCTTCGTTTTTATTTACATTCATTTTTTTCATCTCTGATTGCTTTTCACGCTCTGTAGTTACGGATGGTGCTTGACTAACGTGTGAAAGTGCAGAATTATTTTTACGTATCATTAAAAATGCAGCAAATAAGCCAAGAACGCCTAAAACCGGATTAAAATAAACCAAAAGCATTATTGCTATTACTACTATTACTACTTGTCCTACGATATTATTAATAAATGGCGCCATAAAATCAGGTGTAGGTACATCAAACATTATAAATATTAATAATAAAACAGCAAGTATAAGCTGATTTTGGTTTTGTTTTTTGAATAAATCCTGAAAATTAATCATTTATTATAAATTAAGTACATATTTTTTTATAATAATAAAATGATAAAATGATAAATTGAAATAATATAAATCTTTATGGTAATAGTAATATAGCATGTCGGATAATGTAGAAACGTATTTAGGTAAAAGAGGATATTGTATTTATAAAAAAGATTTGTCAATAACACAACAAGAAAATCTTAGAAATGATTTAATGATTGCCCCTTATATTCCTAAATCACCTGTAAAATCCGAGAAATTTCCTGTGTATAGGGAGTCCGTTCAGAAAATGTATATTCCTAGATTTTATGGAGAATCTGTTTATGGTAAACCAAAGGAAATAAGATTAGAAGAACCTGAAAAATCAAATATGAAATTCGCAGGAGAATTAAGACCTTATCAAAATAATATTGTTTCCGTTTATCATAAAGGTTTGGAACGAGGAGGAGGATTATTAGAAGTGCCGTGTGGCAGAGGCAAGACTGTTTGTGCCCTTAAAATAGCAGCCGATATAGGATTAAAGACCATAGTTATAGTACACAAGGGTTTCTTGTTAAATCAATGGGTCGAGAGAATACAACAATTTATACCAAATGCAAAGGTCGGTAAAATACAAGGACAAACCATAGATATCGAAGGCAAAGATATTGTTATAGGAATGTTGCAATCATTATCTATGAAAGAATATCCCGAAGATTTATTTTCGTCTTTTGGACTAACCATAGTAGATGAAGTACATCATATCGCCGCGGAAGTATTTGTTCGATCTTTGTTTAAAATAGTTACGAAATATGTACTGGGACTATCTGCTACAATGAATAGAAAGGATGGATTAACAAAGGTTTTTAAAATGTTTCTTGGAGAGATTTTATACAAAGAAAAAAGAGAAGGTAATGATAATGTTTTGGTTAAAGCAATTACCTATAAAACAAACGATGAAGAATTCAGTGAAGTTAAATATGATTACAGAGGAAATCCCGTTTATAGTACGATGATTTCCAAATTGTGTAATTTTAATCCGCGAAGCGAATTCATTTTAAAGGTTGTTAAAGATATTTATAATGAAAATACACAGCAGCAAATAATGATACTTGCGCATAATAAAAGCCTTTTAAAATATTTGCATGACGCAATTGAGTTTCGGGATATAGCCCCAGTGGGTTATTATATTGGAGGTATGAAAGAAAGCGAGTTAAAAAAAAGCGAAGCAAAAAAAATAATAATAGGTACGTATGCCATGGCATCAGAGGCGTTAGACATTAAAACTTTAACCACGTTAGTAATGGCCACTCCAAAAACAGATATTACACAGGCGGTAGGAAGAATATTACGCACTAAAGATCATACTCCATTAGTAATTGATTTTATAGACCAACATGATGTGTTTTTAAATCAATGGAAAAAAAGAAAATCATATTATAAAAAAGAAAATTATAAAATAATTAGTTGTGATAGTAATGAATATAATAATATTGATTATAACACGGAATATGATCCTGAAAATAAACCAAAAAAAAAGGCTCCCGTTAGAAAATGTTTGATAGAGTTATAAATAAGTTTCGCTAAAATTATTTGTATTTTCTTGTATTTTTCCGCCCTCTTTTTTTTAAATTACCTCCACGGATAGTAGAACGCCGGCGTTTTTTATGTTTTTTTCTTGAACCACCTCCTCGTTCATTAAAAACAAAGTCGGTGTCATCGGCAACTGGAGCTTTTTCTGGAGCTTTTCCTGGTGATTCAGGTGTTGGAGGGCTTACTGGTGAATCGGGTCTTGAATCGGGTGTTGGGGGACTTACAGCAAATGGGTCGGGTGTTGGAGGGCTTTCGGCAACTGGATCCATCCGCTGAGGTGAAACGGGTGATGGAGGGCTGGGAGGATCCTCCTGTGAATCTTCGTTGTCTCCTAGTTGTCCGGGTGTCGCGTCTACCCCCCTATCTCGCATTCTAGCTATATCTAATGCAGTTGGAGAATCTGGTTTTGGTGGAATTGGAGGTAAAGGTTTCCTTGATCTACTTGGTGGAGTTTCTGCCTCACTAGCAGAACTTTCAGACCTCGGGGAATCCGAGGATGGTTGTTCTGAACCCGACCAAGCCGAACCTGTTGTATAATCTAGTCTAGTACTCATGGTACGATCATCTTTTACTTTTTTAAAAAAATCTATTTGTTTACTTAATCGCTCATTATCTATGACAATATCATCTAGATCTTTTTTTGTGACATTTGATTTTTTTGTTAGTTTTTTTAGCCTTTTAGCATTTCTTGTTAATTTTCTTGTCATTCTAGTTATTATTCCATTTATTTGTTTCTGATGAGCTTTATATTGTCGTTTATCTTGACCCTGTAAATCTTTATTAACCTCCTGTTTCGTCATTGTGTCATTTGAATATTTCGCGATATTTTGCTTTATTTTTTTTCGTTTATTCCTTAATCTTGTTGCTTCATTCTTATAAAATTTCCTAGTTACTTTAGCTTGAACTTTTCCCATTCTAATATCTGTTTTTAATCTTGGATTTTCTAATATAGTATCTATTGTTGAAAGATTTTTTTTTATTGTTTTTAAATTCTCTTTTAAATTCCTAGTAGTTTCATCTTCTTTTACTTTTACTTTTATTTTTTTTTTTCGTGGTTGAATTGGCGGTAACAACCTTCTTTGCATTTATACTATATTTATATATTTTATTTCTTCCACCGGTAGAACCACCATATAGACCAGCATTGGAAAGTAGTGTTGACTCTATCTTCGCTTCTGTATCTTTTTCAACAAGTTTTGAACCAAGAAGATCCCAGTTTCGCTTCAACTTAACATATCGCTTCTTAGCTTCTTTAACCTCATTTTTTCTTGTAGTGTTTAATTCATTCAGTTTTGTTATAATTTGCTGTTTTGTCGATCTTTCACTAGTGATATCAGTGGTATTATCCGGTAAATATTCTTCAGACTGGTGTTTTTTATAATCATTTTCTACTAATTCTTGTAATATAAATTGTAATTTTTTTTTGTCGAGTATTACAGCTGGCTTACCGCGATCTTGCTCATTATTACTGCTGTACGCCAATCTAATATCAGAACCACCTTCTTTTTCATATGCATATATTTTTTCTCTAAATGTAGATATATCATTATCCATAACACTAACAAGATTTTCTTTAAAGTTTTTAATTTTATCTAGTAGTGTATCACCTAATTGAGTTTTCATTATTTTTTTAATAAAGTTTTCAATAATAGTATCTTCATTTTCATTAGTACTAACCGTATCTAACGCATTTCGGTTCAACCTTTTACCCCTTTGCCTCGCCTTCTGCTCTTCAAGTTTCTTATTTTCAATATTCTTAATGATGGAACTAAGGTGGGTTTTTAATTCCCTTTTATCAGAGGAAATATCTTGATTGAGATAACTCCATTGATTTTCCCATTTATATCCATTTTCTTCATTTACTATTTCATTTATTATATTCAGCTTCTGCCTCCCTGGTTTCATTTGCCTAATTTTAAATAAGATTAGTATTCTTTCATACTCCTTTTTTAATGTTTGCTCTGCAAAAACGATCTTATACATGTGTTTAAAGTACCATTTTAAGTAATCATGTAATTTATTACTAAATTCATTTATATTATTAACTCTATCATTATCAGATATTTCATCTCGTTTCTCTTGTAATTTTTTCATATAATTTACAAATTGTCGTAAATTATTATCTATATCTTTCATATTTTCTATCGCAGCTATTATTTGTTTTTTTTTTTTAGTTTTATCTATTTGTTTTTGTAATTCGGGTCTTCCTCCCTGTATTATAGCTTCTATTGCCTTTATCATAGGACTACTATTCGTCTCTATAGACGCATCAGAATTTTCAATTAACTTATTGAGATATTCAATCTTAAGTGGATCTTCTAGTTGTTTAAGTTTCTTTTTTATCTCTTTTTTTAACTTTTTTAAATCTTGCATTGTTTTATCTATTTTTCCCGTGAAATCCTCGTTATCATCTCTCACGTTGGGAAAAAACACATCTATATTTGCTTTATTATCATTCATTTTACGATAAAGTTTATCAACCTTATCGTTTAGATCTTTAACTTTATCCTTGTTTTCTGTGTTTAAGATTTTTTGAGCACCCCCAGCTAAACGTTCCGCCTCTTCATTCCATTTTTTAATTAGCCTGGTTAGATCCTTTAATTTTTCCGAGTACTCCTTTGTAGCATTATCCGCAGTTTTCTTATCCGCAGCCGCCGCATTCCTCGCCACCTCCGTCTCCTTCCTCGCCACCTCCGTCTCCTTCCTCGCCTCCTCCGTCTCCTTCCTCGCCGCCGCCTCCTTCTCCCTCGCCTCCTTCTCCCTCTCCCGCAATAGCTTGTTTTCTTCACTAATCCTGGCTTCCTGCTGTTCCATTTCTCCTTTTTTTTGTAACATGCTCGCCTCCATATTAGCGATATTCACATTCTGCTCCGCCAGTTCTGCTTTTACCTTCGCCAATTCCTCCCCCGCCGCCGCCGCCGCCTGCGCCTGCGCCTCCTCGTGCGCCGCCGTCGCCGCCGCCGTCGCCTTTTTATTATCTTCCAATTCATCTCGCAGCTTTTGAACCTCACTCACGCTACTTGTATTTTCAGTTCCAATTGTTTCAATTTGGTTTTCAAGCATATTAATATTTTCTCCCAAGTTTTTGTTTTCTTTTTGTAATGTCTTGATATAATTATTAATTACTTTTTCGATTGTTGAATTCAAAGATATATTTTCCTCATTTTCATCGCTCGAAAAATATTTCTCGATCTTCCTCAGGTCCTCATCTCCCGAAGATTTTTCGGCTTTGATATAATTTGAAAGTGTTTCAAATATATTTTTGAGTAACTGTTTCTTATCCTGCTTCGCCGTCTCCAATTCCGCCTTCGCCGTCTCCAAGTCCGCCTTCGCCGTCACCAACTCCGCCTTCGCCGCCTCCTTGTCCGCCTCCGCCAATTTCGTTGCCGCCGCCACCGCGTCCTCCCGCGCCATCTCCGCCGCCTTCCGCGCCACCTCCGCCGCCTCCGCCGCCTCCCGCGCCTTCTGCGCATCCGCATTCCTATCCTCCGCCGTCATCGCCGCCCTCTCCGCCGCCTCCGCTATCGTTTTCTCCAACGCCGCCGTCTTATTGTCCGTCCTCTCCTTCTCCTCCTTCGCCGCCTCCACCGACTTGGTCGTATTATCACTAATTTCTTTTTTAAACGTATCTATTTGATTTTTTAATCTATCGATATTACCTTTTAGTTGTTTAATTTCATGTTTATAATTCTTACATTTATCCAATTCACCTTCTATGTAGTTTTTTTGTAAAAGGTAACAGTGTTGCAATAAGTTGAAAAAATGAATAATCTTGATAGTTATATCAGTTTCAGCTTTAATAGTAGGGGTTCTTTTTTCTATTTTATCTTGTATACTGGATTTTGTGTTTTCATCTAATATCCTATTTTCACTTACTTCCCTTTTCATTTCTGCAGTTCGACTATCAATAAAGACATTTATTCTATTATAATTTGTTTTATCATTATCTACATCATTATTCATAACAAAAGGATAACCCATTTTTATTTTATTATTCTCTTTATCTCTAAGCAAACCCAGTAAATCGGGATATTTCATTGTTTTGCTAGTAAAGCTATCTTCGTGTGTATAGATGGCGCTATGTTTTTCAACGGTATCATCATCGTTTTCTTCGGATTTGCTATTTTGTTTTTCTAGATAATAATCTAAATGTATAGGATCTTTAAATGGGTTAGTTTTTGTTTCTAATAATGCTTTAATCACACTAATTAATACCGGTAAACACTGCCGTTGTCGTTTTTTAAGTTGATCATTGCTATTTGTATATGTAAACGATGTTCCTTGTTTCAGTGTTTTTTCTATTTTTTTATCATCGTATGTTTGAACTTCCATATATTTGTATAATATAGAAAAATATTAATATTTAAGTATATTAAATGGTATGTCCTCCAAGTAAAATTCCTATAAATATAAAATCAAAATCAGAATATCCAGATACGAATATAACAAATCTGCTACAATTAGACTATGAAGATAGTGTATGTCGTATAAAAAATATGTGTTCTCATTTGTTAATACCTTATGAAGATTCACAGAAAACCCCCGTAGTATTCGACAACAAATATTACAGATTAAAAAATATAAAGATTTATAGGCCATCATTGCATAAGTTTGATGGAATAGAAACAGAGGGAGAGATTATGTTAAATCATAAAGGAGAGAAAGAAACATTAAAGATTTGTATACCTTTAGTAAAAACAGATGAGGAAAAAAATGAAAATAATACATTAAAACAAATATTTAGACACAGCTTTTCAAAAGTCCAATGCAATGGAGAAAGTGTAATGATACATAATATAATACTAAATGCTAAATCTTTTATTCCTAAAACAAAAGGTTTTTACTATTATGAAAGTACAACACCAATAGATGAGCCCTGCGTTTGTAGAAATAATATCTGTGGTGAGACGACCCATGTAGTAGTTTATCATAAAGACGATGGATATGTAGGTATTTCTAGTGAGAATAAAGTAATTTTAAATAAGTTACTAACAAAGCATGTACATGGTATAAATGATGCATCCTATAAATATAACGCAGTTCATGAGCAAGAAAATGTTATTATAAAAAAGAAAAAATATCAAGTCGGTGCTCCCCGGAGCGCGCCGGCTGGGCCTCATCCGATCCCTCTGCGAGTGCTGGACGCACCTGGTGAACGCACGGGGCAACGCCGACGTGTTCTTCCTCGTGAATATCAAGAAGGGTTTGATTTAAAAAAACATAATGAAATTGCAAAATCTGTGCATATGCATGATGAAAATGATGTAAAAGGTGATAAACCAATTGAAAACACATTATATGAGGCGGTTTATAAAGGAGATGTAGATGAAGTGATGAATGTTTTAGGTGGAAAGAAAAAGGTAAAACGTAGGATAAGTGAAATAAAAAATTATAGATGGATTAAGAAACATGTAATTGATTATATGTATTATATGATAGGAGTTATTACAATAATATTATACTATATTATAACAGCATCTATGTCATCAAATGAAGAAATGTCTGATTTAGCTAGGCAAGCAAATTCCGCGTTGCAAGATACATTTGGTAGAGCGGCAGCTAAGACAGGTTCTGCACCTACATTAGCAGGTTTAGCAAATCGTTTAGATGTAGTAGAAACTAAGATTAATGTATAGTAGTGTAAATGAATTTTTTTTTATAATTTATAATAAATAAATTATAAAATATTATAGTACCGGGATATAACTAAGTGAATTATTTTCATACATAGTAACTTGAAAAGCGTCATTGTATCCTTCTACATAAACGGAATCTCCATTATATAAATTATCACATCCATATTCGTTGGTGCAGCTTTTACCATTATGTGTGATAGGTAATCTAACGCTATTATTTTTATCACTCATGGTATAGAACTGCCATTTATCTCTATTAGATAGTAATGATCTACCCATAAGCGGTAGTATAGTTTCAGACCCGTTAATTCTAGTAAGTATACCAACCTGACCGTAATTTGATTGAGTACCTTGAGTTCGCTGATTGATGGGCATATTAATAACGGGTTTTAGAGGCGGGTTGTAAGGATCTGCTAAATCATTGTTACGTAAGTGAATATTGGGAGGAGAATTTTTAATAACGATAGGTTGAGAGCCGGTATTATGATGCATAAACATAAGATAAGCTAAAGCAATAATAATAAATCCAATAATAACAAAACTAACATTTTCAATACAAAAAACTCCTGGAGGACATTTTCTTGCCATTATATTATATTATAGTTAAATTATTTTTTTTGCTTAAGGGATTTTAAAGTTTCTTGTAAACCATTAATTTGTTCCATATCGAAGCCTTGCAAAAGTTCTTGCGCGTTATTTAATAGTGGACCCATGGCTTGCATGGACTCAGCTAATTTGCCTTGACGTTTAATTAATTTTTGCGTATCTTTTGTCATAGCTTCAATACCATCTTTACCCAGGATATTATCTAGATTTTCATATTGAGCTTCCATGGAAGCTTTTTTATCAATGCCTCGGCCTCCCATGCTGTCTGCTACAACATCATCACCTAGACCAGTTACCAATTCATCGTCTTCCTCTTCTTCTTCAGCCTCTTCTTCTTGAGCCTCTTCTTCTTGAGCCTTTTCCTTGTGTCCCATACCTTCTTTTTTCTTTCTTCCCTTTAATCCTTCAACAATCATAAATTGTGTATTACCTAAAATATTAGTAATTAGAACAGCAATAAGTAATATTACAACATTGTTTTTATTAAAAAAGCTAGTAACGTATGCTATAAGAGTAAATAAAGCAATAGAATTAAAATCATTAACATTAACATATCCAAAAATATTCATAGCGGCAATAAAATACACTAAATATAGTACGAATTTATTGTTCAATACTTTCTTTATTCCTGCTGGAAAATTCATATATATATATATATCACTGAAAAAAATTAAATAATAATATAATTTAATTTTTATCTATTTATTTTTTACTTTTGGATCTTTTACGTTTATATGTTCCACGGGAACGTCTTTTTTTTCCTTTTGATTTACCTGCGGAAGATTTTTTAGCTTTGTTTTTTTTAGACCACATGTAACCACCTCGTTTCGTTTTTCTATATTTTAACGCCATTTATATTAATCTATTATTTTATTTTAATACGCGATTAATATTTTGAATTGCGGATTGAATATCTTGAAGTTCTCTAAATGTATCATCTTTTTGTTGTTCTATGTGCGAGGATTGTTCATCTGTGTAATTATGTGTATCAATGATGGAATCTAGATGTTCTATAATAATCATCAAAGCATTTTCTTGTGCTATTTTTTCTTGTAATTTGATTTCAAAATATTTTTTATATTCTAATAAAACATCTTTTAAATAAATATTTTTATCACACGAAGCAGATAAAGTACTATATTTGTCTAACATAGTATTTTCATTAGAATTATATAAATTTAATAAATCTTTAATATTGTTATCTCGTTTTGCTAAAAGATGTGACATATAGATAATATAATATATAACGATATATTTTTTTATTTTGAAACTAATTATGAGGTATAATACAAATATTTTAATTTAAAATAATAAACTTATATTTATTTTATTGAACAAATATAAAAATCTATAATTATAATATTTAAGAATGTCAAAGGTGGTTACTGAACCATTACTTTCAGAAGAGCAAAATCGCTTTGTACTTTTTCCTATACAGCATCAAGATATTTGGTCAATGTATAAAAAAGCGGAAGATAGTTTTTGGAGAACAGCGGAGGTAGATTTATCCAAGGATTTAACATCGTGGGATAAATTAACTTCAGAAGAAAAACATTTCATATCAATGATATTAGCTTTTTTTGCAGGATCGGATGGTATAGTAGTAGAGAATTTGGGCGCAAGATTTATGAATGATATAAAGGTAAGTGAAGCGAGGGCCTTTTATGGATTTCAAATAGCAATGGAGAACATACATAGTGAGATGTATTCTATATTAATAGATACATACATAAAAGACAAAGATGAAAAATCAAAATTATTTAATGCACTGGAAGAATTTCCTTGTATAAAAAAAAAAGGAGATTGGGCTTTAAAATGGATAAATGATAAGAGGTCATCTTTTGCGATGAGGTTAGTAGCCTTTGCTTGCGTGGAAGGCATATTTTTTTCAGGTGCGTTTTGTAGTATTTATTGGTTAAAGAAGCGTGGTTTAATGCCAGGGTTGACATTTTCAAATGAATTAATAAGTAGGGACGAGGCACTTCATACGGAATTTGCGGTATTATTATATAAAAAATTAAATAAGAAAATGAGAAAAGATAAATTATATGAAATAGTAAAAGAAGCGGTTGAAATAGAAAAAGAATTTATTACTTCTGCATTACCGTGTCGATTAATAGGAATGAATGATATAATGATGTCTCAGTATATAGAATTTGTGGCGGATAGATTAATAGTTCAATTGGGATATGAAGCAATATATAATGCTACAAACCCATTTGAGTTTATGGAAATGATAAGTATAGAAGGAAAAACAAATTTTTTCGAGAAACGTGTAGGAGAATACGCATTAGCTACAAAAGATAAAGAGGAAAACATATTTGATATGGATGCAGAATTTTAGATGTTAATTTATTTAAAATTCATATGAAAAGCAGGATTTTTGCATCGTTTATTCATGTGTTTTTTTTCTTCCATGTAATCCAAGCCATCTATATTAATATTTTTAATATTTTTAATATTTTTATTAGATAAGGTATCATTTAAACTTATAAAATCATTTATACAAATCATATTATTTTGAATTGTATATTTTAAATTTTTAATGGTATTTAAACCAGAATTGGTTTTCGTTTTAGTAGTAATACTGAGATCATGAAGTCTTTTATTACCATGAAAAAAATGTAAAATATTGCTATCATTCATATCAAAAAAAGTAGATCTATCAATAGTAAGGTTATGTTTTAGTGCTCTAATATTAAGAAAATTATCTTCATATCCCCAGGTCCAAAAGTTAGGATATCCATTAATAGTTTCAAAGTCTTTTCCCTTTATGGATACTATACCTCCTAATAGATGTTTAAATCCATAAAAATGTTTAATGGTGCCATGTGTTGTATTATAGTCTAATATATTTTTAGTATATGGAACACAATCTACATCATTAAATACAAATGTAATATCATGATAATGATCTATATACTTTTCTTTCATAGCAATAAATCCAATATTTTTCATGGCTCCTCTATTAAATGGTCTATCATCACATTGTTCTGCGTAATAAATTTCATAAGTATTTGAAGAAATATCTTCTAAAACGTGTTGCATATATTTATCAAAAAAAAATTTATGAGGTATTCTATCCCTATATGGAACTATAAATATAATATCTGGATGCATTTATTAATAATAAATATTATTATTGTATATATTTTACTCTAATAGATTTTGGTATAAGTATATCTTCAAATAGTTCTAGTTTTTTATAACATTTATTAATAGTTACTTCACTGATAGACGTAACAATATGGACGTCTTTTTTACTAATATTAAGGTTACAGAGTTGTGATATAAAGAATATAATCCCTGCTGCGATAGAATGAGGTGTATTTTCAGGTATTAAATTTTCTTTGTCTATTTTCAAGGCTATAAACTGGCATAATTTTGTTAATTCGCCGTTAATATTGAGTGGGCTACAAAATCTTTCGATAAATGCTTGTGGTTTAGTTTTGCAGAATAAAGTTTTTTCGTTATTTTCTGAATCATTTTCCAATACATTTATGATAGATACGGCATTTTTACAACCTTTTGTAGCACTCGAAGGATCTAGGTTAAATATATTGGCAATTTCTCTTGCTGTTCGTGGATTATTATTAATTCTGCAAGAAATGTAAATAGAGGCGGCTATAATTCCATCGCGATTATATCCTCTAAATGTTTTTTGTTCTGATATTTTTTTATGATATCTCATAGCATCATCAATAATTAATTTTGGAATACCTGCATTACCCGCTATAAGAGCAATCCTTGAAATTTCGTCATATAAAGCTTTTTCGTGGTATGGCATAGATTGCCATTCAGTATAACGCCTTATTTTTCGCATTTCATAATTTGATTTACCGTTTAACATAATTTTACAACCAAAGGATGATTCTCTTAGCAGTGGGTTGATAGGCATACCACATCTCGTTGGATCTATGCAGGAATTATCGTCTGCGCCGTAGTATCTCCATTCGGCAGATCTATCAAGGGTTTTTTTAATAATTGCGCATTTATTATTAGTACAAATCAAAAATCCTTCTGGATTAAAAGCTAGTCTAGATGAACATGATTCACACTTATATAATGAATCATCTTCTGAATTTGTTTCATCTTCTGAAGGTTTACTTGAAGTTTCTTTTTCAAATATACAAGTTATATTATCTGTTTCCATCATGTCATTGAATTGTTGCCATAATTTTGAATTATCTTTTTTATGTGTTCTTTTCTTTGTTTTTGGTACAACTCTAAACATTAATTATTATTTTAATCATTTATTTTTTAATTCAATTTTATTAAATATTATATGTAATAAATTATATATGGGAATAGCACAATCTAAAAAGGAAACATTAACAGATTATGATTTATTAACTATATTAGATTTTATGTCTAGTAAATATTTGTTATCATCAATGCATGAAGAAATGAGCAATTTAAAAGATCCTAAATATTGTAATAATTTAGTAATAATAACGTCTGATTTATTGGAAAAAAATTTTACGTCTAGAGAAATAGATTATATATATTCAAAAAAGATAGGCGAAGATATAAATGATGAAGAAACTTATAGTGAAGAAGAAAATGATGAAAATATAGTAGAAGAATATAATACTGACAATGTAGCATCTGGAATAAATAATGAAGAAACAATTGTAATAGGAAAAGCTATAAAAGAAGCACCTCAGGAGGAGGAAGAACAACAAGAAGAACAAGAGGAAGAACAACAAGAAGAACAAGAGGAAGAACAACAAGAGGAAGAACAAGAGGAAGAACAACAAGAAAAACAACAAGAAGAAGAGGAAATGGAACTTCGTACAGAAAAGATTTTATTTGGAAAAAAAGAAAATGTCGATCAATTTTCAAAGGAAATTTCAAGTAAAAATAAATATAAATGTATTGGAATTGCTAAATTTTATGTTAAAATCGCACACATATATTCGGCTATAATGAGTACTATAAATCCAATTTACAAATTTAAAGATGAAAAAGGTCAAGAGAAAAAAATAAAGATGAGTGAATTAAAAGATCAAGAATTACCTGATAATGTTGCAATAGAACCTTCTGGTATTTGTGATAATAGAGTAAAACTACTAGAAGAAAATTATGAACATTTAAAAAAAATACAAATGCAAGATAAAGGTACGGAAACAGAAAAAACGACAGATCAACCTCCTCCTCACTGTAGTGCAGATAGAGGAGTTGATTTAATAAATGAACCTGGTATACCAGAATTAGAGAGATTATATTATGATGTTTATGATTATAAAAAGGGTGAATTTAATGATATGTCACAAGAAATGAAAGAGCAATATTTAAAGGATCTCAAGCAGTTTTATTTAGCATTTACTGGAAAAGAATTATCAGATCAAGACAATATAAGTAAATTTTCTGATATTAGTTTAGAGGATTTTAGTAATAAAAAATATTGTGATAAAAATTCCGAGTATACTATTAATTTAAATGCTTCGTTACTGGAAAAGTATGCATTGCACATAAAAGAGACATTAAGAAAAACAAAAGAGAACCATAAATTTTTAATAGAGATACTAGATTTTTTATTTGGATTTACTGAAGACGGTGAAGATATAATGATAAGACCAGAGTTAGTTTATAATGATTTAGGAGAAATAGTGGATAATACAACTAGAATAATAATGAATATATACACAGAATGCGAAAAAGATTTTAAAATAGGTATAGATATGTTTGAAGCGTTAGTAGAATTAAAAAATTTAGAGATAATGTCAACAAAAAATGATCCAGCTTTAGAAGCTGCTTGTGTGGGTATGATAAAATAAATTTATCGAATATTCCATAAATATTTAGAAAATATTATAATCTGTGGGTATATTATAACATGCCGAAAAAAGTATCAAAATCACGTGCTCGTTCATACCGCCGCCGCGCTCGTTCATCGCCATGCCGCAAGAAAGGTCCTGCGGTATGCCGCGGAACCGCTGGATGCAAGGTAGCTAGTGGCAAAAAGAGAAGTTTTTGCCGAAGGGCGAAAAGCCCTAGACGTAGTCGTTCTGCCGGAAAAAGTCGCCGCCGAAGAACCCGCCGCCGCATGCGCGGAGGAGAGGGCTTTGGAATGTTCCGCCGGGCTTAAATATATTCATTAAATAATTAACATTTATAATTAATTATTTAATTTAACCTATCTTCTAGTTTGTCTAGTAGTTCTTCATTATAAATAAGATTTCCAATAGGTTTATAATCTTTAGTAGATTTGAATTTTTTATCATTTTTTTTATTAGATAAACTAGATTTCTTTGAGAGGTTAAACATAGATACTTCGTCATCATTATCTTCATCATTAGAGTTATTTTTATTAGTAAAGTTTCCATAAGAATCCACTTCTACGCCTGTTTTTTTCTTAATTTCATTTCTAACATAACTAGGGATCCAGTGTTTCCAAGATATTAAAATAACACTAGGATGCAAATACTTTACTTTAAATCCATTATCTATGAGTTTATCCATAATATAAGATATGCATGCACCTTGATCGTATTTAGGTACACCTATCATAACCTCGGGTACAGCAAACCAACAATATTGTATGTTAACTCTTTGTCGAGAAGTAACCTTTATTTTTGTATGTACACGATTTAATAATTTATTAAAAATATCTAATTTACTTAAATCATAGTTTTTCTTTTTTTCGTATAGTTCATCGATGTTAATTTTTTCATTGAAATTATTCATATTATTGATATTAAAAACGTGCGACATAGTTATATATATTTATATAAAAAAAATAAATAAATATAAACAAAATAAGTATTTTATGACAATAAAACACTTGGTTATTAATGGGGGTGGGCCAAATATGTGGTATATGTATGGAGCATTAAAACATTTAAGTGATGAAAAATTCTGGAGTATAGACGATATAGAAAATATTTATGCTACTTCGGCCGGGGCATTATTATTGACGGTTATATTGTTAATTAAAGACTGGTCCCAAATAGATAATTTTTTAATAAATTGTACTTGGAATAAATACATTGATATATCAATAGATACATTATTTATACTTTTAAAAAAGAAAGGTATGTATGATATTAAATTATTTCAGCAAATATTGAAACCTTTATTAGAAATGAACAATATGACGTTAGATACAACAATGAAAGAATTTTATGAATTTACCAAGGTAAATACGTATTTTTTTTCCAGTAATTTAGATACATTTACGTATGTTTCTATATCAAATATTAGTCACCCAGATTTATCGTTAATAACCGCTTTGCAAATGACTAGTGCGGTACCTCCCATAGTAGAACCAGTTAATTATAATGGCGAAACATATTTTGATGGTGCGTTATTTTATAATTATCCTTTAAAACCGTGTGTTGATAATGAAAATGTTAATGCAGATGAAATATTGGCGTTGAAAAATATGGAAAATTCTACAGTAGCCTATAGTTTAACAGAACAAGATACTTTTTTTGATTATATTTCTATTATGTTAAAAAAGTTCATTATGAAAAGTGATAATATGTGTATTCAGCCTAAAATTAAACACGAACTTCATTTAATGTTTAAAAGTACGGTCGACTACGACTATTGGACTAAAATATTATCCGATAAAACATACAGGGAATCAATAAAACAAGATGGTATAAAATGTGCTAAATTGTTTTTACTCTATCATTAGTTTTGTGAACCCAACATTTTTTTCAAAAATGCGGTTAATGTCTCGTCTCGTATTTTTGCATCTAATTCAATATATTTTTTATTATTACCAAAAACACTTGTATCCTGACTGCATAATACAACAGTTGGATACCCTTCAGGAGTAAAATTAAACTTTGATTCAATCTTTTCTATCTCATCTGAATTGTCACCATCTATGGTTTTTATCTCTACTTCATAATTACCCCATGTAGTTCCATCCATTTGACTTATGACCGCCTCATCACCAAACCATTTTTTATAAAACGGTTCATCTTTCAATTTGCAGCAATGAGGGCACCATTCTACTGTATATAAATACAAATACACTTTACTGTTTTTTATAGTACTTGTAGTAGTTGTAAATTCATTATTTGCTACATAATCTGGCGATAGTTTTGGTTCTACAAAATAATAATATACATAAATGGATATACCAATTAAAGTTAGTAGTAAACCTAAATAAGCTAGATACTCCATTTTAATTTGTTTAAGCATATTAACTCCATCCATTAATACACCGCCACCATCTTGATCTTTAGTAGCAGAAAATAAATATTTTGACACATCCGGAAACATTTCCATATAATATAATAAATATATTAATTCGTTAATATAAATACGAATTAATATATTTAAAAAGGTTAAATATTTAACAATAATTATTATTAGTATGTGGTTCAGAAATAAAAATGGAAAAATGGTAGAAATAAAAAGACTAGATTACTTTACGGATACTCAATATTATAATGCTATTATGAAAATAAAAATAGGTTCCGTCATACAACATAAAAATAATAGTCATGAAAAAATTAAAAATTTAATAGGGTATAAAAATTCCTAAAAAACAATTTCTTGTTATAATATATCGATAAGATGCGTAAAGAAAAAACGAAAAAATCTAATAAATCTAAAACAAAACGGATATTTACAAAAAAAAATTACCATAGCGGAGATGGTATGTTAACAACTGTATGGGGACCAAGTATGTGGCATTATATGCATACCATGAGTTTTAATTATCCAGTTAATCCAACAGCGGAACAAAAAAAACGTCATCGCGAATTTATATTAAATCTTCCTCATACGTTACCATGCAAATATTGCAGAATTAATTTGAAAAAAAACTTAAAAGCACATCCATTAAAATCATGTCATTTAAAAAATCGTGATACTTTTTCCAGATGGGTTTATGAATTACACGAAACCGTAAATAAAATGTTAAAAAAAAAATCCGGATTAACGTATTGTGATGTTAGAGAAAGATACGAACATTTTAGAGCAAGGTGTAGCACACGCAATTCTAAAAAATTATTTAAATTTAGAAAAACAGTTAAGGAAAAAGGATGCACGGAACCGCTCTACGGTAAAAAGGCGCGATGTGTTATTAAAATTATTCCGCAAGAAAAAAAATGCAAAACAATTCAAATAGATAAGCAGTGTATCAAACAAAAACTTTAATATTTTAACTTTATAACACTATAAAATTAAAATACTTAATTCTGAAAATTACTAAAATCAGTTAATATTGGTTTCGGTAAATATTTATCTAGTACTTCAGGAGTACTTATATCATAGTTAGGTACTTTCTTGCAATCGAATGCTGGCTCGGGACATCTAGCACATGGAGGACAAGGCGGGCAAGGTTTTTCACGTTGCTTATCGCATTTTTTAGGACATGCCGGACATACAGGAGGAACCATTTGGGATTTTAGTGCATAAGCATCTGAATCCCATTCATCATGTTGAAAATTTTCCTTAACACTAGCGGCTTGATCTTGTTTGCTTCTTTCTCCTGTTACATCTCCCATAGTTCTCATTGTTCCCATACCTTCAACCAAGGGATTTACAAAAGGAGCTATGATTAGGAAAAAAAGAAATAACATAAATAGATGAATGCTTTTTAACTTCATATAAAATATATGTGGAAAATAATTGAAACAAAAATAAAAATATCTATTATACTAAATGAATTCTAAAACATCTAGAAATAAAACCGACCCACTAGAAAAAGTATTTAATACATTTAATACAAACCCACTAGATATCGAGCTTGGTATTGATGAAGCCGGGCGTGGACCCATGTTCGGTAGAGTATATGCCGCCGCTGTAGTTTTACCTAAAGATAATACTTTTCAACACGAAGATATGAAAGATAGCAAAAGGTTTCATTCTGAAAAAAAAATTAATGAAGTAGCTGATTATATTAAAAAAAACGCTGTTTGTTGGTCTGTTTGCTACCTTGATGAAACCGTTATTGATACCATTAATATTAGACAAGCTACACTTAAAGCTATGCATATGTGCGTAAAAGATATTTTAGACAAATTACACAAGTTAAATCAATGTTATAAATTATCGCTTGTACTTGTAGATGGAAATGACTTTAAACCCTACATGTATCTAAATCCCCAAACAAACGCGTGCGAACAATTAAATCATATTTGTATTGAAGGAGGTGACAACAAATATACATGCATTGCTGCAGCATCTATATTAGCAAAGGTTGAAAGAGATCTTTACATTAAAAAAATTTGTGAAGAACACCCAGATCTTGTGGAAAAATACCAGATTGATAAAAATAAAGGATATGGTACTAAACATCACTTAGACGGAATACGTAAACATGGCATTAGCCCATGGCATCGAAAAACATATGGTCTTTGTAAAAACTATGCAAATTCATCCATATCATCAATAAACGATGATACATAATCGGCCCATGCAGTTTCATTAAAATCTCCGCGATATATTTGCGGAATAATATTTTTCACATAGGTTGCAAAAGCTATTCCTGGATGGGTTTCTACAAAATCTTTTGCTTTTGTATTTATTATCGCTTCGTAGAAATAGTCATACAAATATTTTGCAGCTTCCATAGGTTCTAAACTACAAACTACCTCATCACTTACATTGTCAATAAACATTTCACCTTGGCAAGTTTCTTTCCAACCCACCTCATAAACATTCATTATACCACCCTTCGCTATGTTTTGAAAAAGAACTGGATTTCCATTTTTATACCCTATCACCGTATTTCTAAAAATAGAGTGGGGTTTCATCGGTACTTTATTGCTAACTTCTTCGATTGTAGAATGCATTATTTATATAAGTATTTTAAACGATATTTTTATTTCAATTTTTATTTTTTAAAAATTGAAAATAAAATATATAAATGTAATTACAATAATTAACAAATGAAGATTATTATATTTGACACAGAAACAAATGGTCTAATCCCGAGGGATAAAACTATCATTAGTGAAAATTTACACTTTATGCCTTATATCGTTCAACTAAGTTACATTTTGTATGATACTAATGCTATGAAAATACTAGTAGAACATGATTTTATCATTAGAGTTCCCGATAATGTTGAAATTTCTCAGGAATCTGCTGCTATTCATGGAATTACTGAAAGTATTTCCAAAACCAATGGAATTTCCATAAGAGATGCGTTAGATAATTTTGAAATATGTGTTAAGCGTGCTGATATTATTATAGGTCATAATATCGCATTTGATATCGATATGATTGGTGTAGAAAGTCTTAGAAATAAAATGGATGTTCGAAAGGAATTTACTAGAAAGATTATATATTGTACTATGAAAAGAACAGTTAATCTCTGTAAAATAGTTACCAAAAACAAAAATAATCAAGAATATTACAAATATCCTACTTTAACTCAATTACACGAATTTCTATTTGATGAAACACCCTTGGGAACTCATAACTCTATGGCAGATGTTTTCATATGTTTGCGTTGTTATTATAAAGTTAAATTTGATGGCGATTTATGTAAAGATCATGGTTTTAGAAGAAGATTTTATAAAATTTGTAAATAATTTAATTCTTTCTTAATCTCCGTTCACGTTTTCTTTTACGCATTCTCTTTTTTTTCCATTTAGCACGCATATATATTATATATTTAATTGTTTTAAGTATATAATATTAATTTATTGTGTGTATTTATATATAATGACGTCTATAACTACCATGTTATCACAATATCCTCCACCTACTATGCCCGTGCAGGCAAATCAAATTGCATGGCGTATTACAAGATATGACGCAGAAAAAGATAATCCAAAATCAAAAACAAACGTGGAAATAATGACTAGATTAGGTGAATATATATATAAAACTCTTGGTAATGTACCCCATTACAATACCCCCGCCGAGTTGAAAAAATTTATGAAAATACCTATAAAAATGATCCAATATCAACAAAATATTAAGTATAGTTACATAAACGAAAAAGCTTATGGACAGGACGATATTGTAAGAATTGTTGTTTACGACGCGGATATTGGACCCGCAGGGCATTTTGATTTTTATATTATTCTAAGAAGTCCTATCACGGTATGCGATCCAGCTACAACCTCACAAGCTATCTCTCATTCTAAATTGTATGATGGGACATGGCCTGGATATGATGACAAGTGGAAAATGTCAGAAAGTTCAGCTGATGAAGTTGAGGTTCTAGAAAAATATTTACATTGGCCTCCTCAACATGTAGATGTTACATATTTACTATCATTTTTTTATGATTATCATGGTGTTAATTTTGTAAGAAGTTTAACTTATAAGACAATTTCTGTTGATCAGAGAATGAATATAAATGCCATGCAGCGGAGAGAAGGAGAGGAGGAGGAGGAGGAGCGAACACCAGCTTCCATTTTATATTCAGAATTACAGGATACATACAAGATGTCTTTAGAAATAATTCTATGGAGTGATGATAAACAAATTGATCGTAGTATAAACCAAACTTACAAGGGTCTATGGGCGTATAAGGAATTTGAAGATTGGCGTACAAATAAAGATGGTGCACCAGATTTTAGTGTCTCTAATACTTTCCAGACTAGCTGTCTTGAAAAACTGAAACGCGAAGATACAAGTCAAATAGGATTATTTCCACGTGGTCTTTTACGTCGAACTCATAATGATGAGAAAGATGGTGACGACGGCGGATTAAAGTTTTTTATAGAATATAAAACAGATTCGAATGGAGATAATATACCAGAATTTGTAATATTAAAAATGACATCGCAACCATTAACTACTTCTAATATATCTGCTAGACATTTCGCGAAACCAACAATAACTCCGCGATATCCTATAGAAGATCCTCGGATAGATCCTGGATTACCTTCTGAAAAGGGTCTTCAACTTATGAAGAGCCCTATTGAACTTCTTTCTTTAGGTAATGGAGAAAATGAACGTTTTCTAAGCGCTTTACTGCTTGCGACTGAAATGTACGGTAAACCATTTCCCTCTGGAGCGAACGGTAATTATTTAAAAAATTTTCAGGGATTTGGGGGAACGATTGGTGCTGATAATAAGGTTAGCTCCGTATTTTTAAATCAGGATGCAGCAATAGCATATTTTAACTTATGTATGGACATTATGATTATAGGAAAAAAAATGGGGGACGGTCATCAACCTACAGCATGTAAAGCATTTGAAGCATATTGGACTAGAGATTTAATTAGTTGTAAAAAAGCAACTCCTCCAGGTACTTATCCAGGTACTCATCCAGGTACGTTTAAAAATCCTGAAATAAGGCATTTATTTATAGGAGGTAGTATAACAGATGGAATGGGCAAGAAGGATTGGGAAAATACAAGATTGTTTACAAATCAGGTAACCGACGAACATTTAATTGAGTTATGTGATTACGGTCAACCACTTAATATAGTCGCAACCAATGATAACAATACCCCTATTAAAGTAAATGAGTTGGGAGGTACTGGCAATAGGGACGGACTTTGGAAAAAATTATATACAAGAGAAGACAGGAATAAGGACGATACAGAAGTAGTAGTATGCACTGGTGATATGACTTTATCCTACTCTGCAGCGATTACGGATTGTAATTTTATTTGTAATGTGTCAAACATGGGGTTAAACAAAGGGAATATTAGCGATGGTATGTTGTTAGAAACAGATACACATCAAAGACTATATGATTACAATAGAGGTGCGTCAGCGATAGAAAGCAAGATTAGATCCGGTTTAAGTAAGGGTAGCGCAGCTCTTGTAGACCATCAACAAAAACGTAATGCTTTTGCTTTAACCTGTCTAGGTAAAACTATGGTAGAGCTTGTAAATATAACAGGCTGGGGATCGTGGGCGATAAACGTTAAATTAATGTTAATCAAACAAGATACAAAAATAGTTGCAAAGATGAATGATATAAATAAAGCAAAAAAACTAATTGAAGATTTAAAGCTATATCAAGAAAAGGTAGAAGTAGTAAAAATAGTTCGTTTACAAGTAAAACTTAAAAACGCGAATATTAGAGGATTGAGGGAATCCGACGAAGCTAGAGGATTGAGGGAATCCGACGAAGCTATATATGATACATTGAAACATTCCGAAAAATATATATACGATGCTATTGCAGATAAGTATAACAAGGTATATCACTTACTTTCTAGATATATTAATATACTTGAAATGTTATTAAAAGATAAGTCTTTGCTAATAAAGAATCTACATGAACCAGCAGTAGCATCAGCACCACCAGCAGCAGCACCAGCAGGAGCACAGCAAATAATATTTAGCAAGAAAGATCTAACTGACTTATTTAAAGAAATCGAAGCTCACATAACACATAAAGATCTAGATAAAAAATTTTTTAAAGATGGTGTTAAAAAAAATTCAAAAATGTCGAAAGGGAAAGCAAAGGCGAAAGCAAAAATGAAAAAGGTTGTCGACACAATATCCAATGCATCTATGGAAGCCGTTTCAGCTTTTAAAAGAAATTTAATTCCAAGCTTTACATCACTATCTAGTTCAAGGACAGGGCCTGCCAATCCAAATCTTGAGAAACAGAAAGAATGGTGTCAAAATAATATTTCTATGACTAAAGGTTATATTCTCGCTTCACAGCCAACATACACATTTACGAATATGGAGAAGATAAACCCATTACAAGATTTCGTTTCCAATAGCATTGATAAACTTACAATTTTTGAACGGGTAACTCCAAATGAAGCTTTGGATGTGATGCAAGACCCTGGAGGTGGTACTATAATTTCTGGAGGTAGCGACGGTGACGACGATGCTGCTGATACCGTACTCTCTGGTGATAATACACATCATGAAGGTCCTTCTGTAAGTAATTCATCGACCACTGACAATCTACCACAATCTAGATATAAAATAAATGAAATTAAAACTTTACGTCACCTTTTTAATATTTTATCTGATAAAATTAATGATTTATTATCTCAAGAATTATCTCAAGAATTATCTAAAGATAAAGCTATCAAAGATAAAGCTATCAAAGATATCAAAGATATCCAAGATACTTTAAAGCTTTCTTATTTAGTTAGTGAAAATAAGAGCCAGGAAGAAATTGATGAGTTTAAAACAGTATTACATGATTATGTTACAAACATTTTTTTATCATTTAACGGAGTAGATGGATCAATAGCTGAAGTCATGAAAAAAGTCAAAGACAAACCTCATCTTGTTGAGCTTCCTCCTCCTCCTGATCCTGCCGCTGCTGCTGTTTCTGCTAGTGCTCTGGAGAAAAGGGATCTTGATATAATAAAAAGTATCATGTTAAGCGTGACAGTTCCTGACGAGGAGGAAGCGATAACATTTAAATGTAGAGTAGTAATAGCATTATCGATAATAGAATTCTTGAATAATTTTAATGTAAGGAAAAAAAATACTATTGACATAGAAAATTTAGAAACTAGTATAAAAGATCAATCACTCGTGATAACAGGTAAAACTGTTGAATTTGCGTTATTAAATGGAATTGGATTAGGTGTCATTGAAAAAGTACAAAGAGAACCGTCACAAGAAGGATTGCCTAGTTATAATTATGAATATTCTGAATTAGATACATGGTTGAATAAACAAGAACAAGAACAACACTTGAAAATGCAAACACAAGAAAGTATTCCAGATAAAAGAGATAAAATTAAGTTTATTTGGATATTACCACGCGATACTTTAGCACCCCGTGATGCATATAAAAAACTTGCTGAAATTATTAAGAAGGATTTTGATACAGAAAAAAAAAAGGATCCTACATCATTTACTGATTTAGACTTTCTTTCACCAGGATTAAATTGGAATGGAACGGTTCTACAGGAATCTGAAAGTAATCCTATTTTTATTATTAAGGTTAGTAGTTTTGTTGTCAATAAAAACGATGATCTTAGTAATTTAAGCGAAATTCGGTTATTGACAGAATTCCAATTAGATTATCAGCGATATATACATACAAAGAAATTCTATGAACCTACATATGAGGAAATCTGGGCTATTAATAAACTAAGGGAAGGACTTCGATCTTCTACTGCTGCTGCTGCTGATGCTGCTGCTGCTGCTGCTGCTGATGCTGATGCTGCTGCTTATGCTCCTGCTGCTGCTCCTCTTCTTGATGCTGAGCGGAAGATTAAAGAAACATTAGATTTAGAAGGTGCAGTCAGGATTAAAGTAATTCAGATGGTTTCCACGTTAGGACTATACTATAAAGATGAAATAGATAATTATTTAACAATGATCCTTACGACAATTCCTTTCGGTAATATTGTAATTTTATATGTAAAGTTACAGAATTTTTTACGAGAGCTTTTACAACAAGTCACAAATGAAAGTATTCCAGATAAAATTTCCGCAGATAAAGACCCACCAAGTACATATCAACACTTAACAGATACATTTCAAGAAGTAATTTTTCGTCGAGAGGAAAAAATGGAAGAAGTCGTGGATGAATATGTAAAATATACATTGGACCAAGGTGATAAACTTATAACAAATGTTAATCTTAAGGATAGTGTTAAACTAATGCTATATTCACAAATATCTAGAATGGGATTACGATTAATTACCAATATTAATGCGAAAGAAAGGTTTAACAAAAAGGTAAAAGAACAATTAGATCTTTTTAGTACTGTAAACCAATCAAAATATAATACTATTTTATCATTTTATATACCTTCACTGGCAGAAAAAGTAAAAAATGTGGATATAACATCAGGTGGCATGGCCATAGAGAGTGAAGAATTGATGGTTAAACACAAGTCAGAACTTTATGCAAGTCTTCCAATAAATATATTCAATGATGGAGGAAAAGGCTTTATAGATGATCTCTTTACACCCATAAACGATCCGAAAAAGATAACACCCATTCTAAATTGTAAACCTGTGTTAAATGCTTTTATAGAATTACAATATATATTAAATAAAACATATAAATCATTAGATAGTAAAGACATTACATTTGAGGAACTAAAAGTATTTGAACTACTTTGTTTTTATTTAAGCCAGAATAATGCAATTTTTAAAACATGTTTATGTCCTGAAGTTAGTACTGCTGCGGCGACTCCTCCTGCGGCGACTCCTCCTGCGGCGAGTCCTGATCAAGCAGCAGAGGATGCAAAAGAAATGGATGAGGATAAAACTGAGAATATTTACCCTACGTCAGAAGAAAAAAAACAACAATTGGAAAGTCAAGTAAAAATATTAATTGGTATTCTAGTAAGTATTGAGAAAAATCTTAAGTGTTGTTATGAACTAGAATTAAAAGTTGAGAAGAATATTGGATCCGGGGTTGAAGAGACGAAGAGTGATGATACAGAAAAAATTGGAGTGTCTATATTATTTGAGCCAATAGAACATTTAATAGAAATGATAAAAAGTGTATGTGAAAATGATGAAGAATTATAATTTATTCATTATTTAATAATAATTATAAATAATGAATTGTTTAACTTCCGCACATAAGGCATTCTTCATCGGCGTCTTTGCCTTCTTCTTTAGGTTTTATAGTAAATTGCTGCGGTTGATGCCGAGGTTTGCGGCGTAAATAATAAATACCCGTTTTCAATCCCGCTTTCCAAGAATAAAAGTGCATCGCCGTCAAATTCTTATAATTCGGCTCTTCCAACCAAAGATTTAAACTCTGGCTTTGGCAAATGTAAGCCCCGCGATCTGCCGCCATATTAATAAGATGCTTCATCGGTATTTCCCAAACAATCTTGTATTTTTCTTTTAAATCATCCGGTAAACCATTGATATATTGTACACTCCCTTTATTCGCAATAATATTATTTTTAACATCCTCAGACCATAAACCTAGATCGGTCAAATCTTTCATTAGGTATTTATTAATAACAATAAATTCACCGGCTAAAGTTCGTCGCGTGTAAATATTACTTGTAAATGGCTCAATACATTCATTGTTTCCCAGAATTTGACTTGTGCTTGCAGTAGGCATCGGAGCAACACATAATGAATTTCTTAAACCGTATTCCTTAATAGAATCTTTTAGTTTATCCCAATCATACCTATCACTAGGTTTTACCTTCCATAAATCAAACTGTAATTCACCTTTACTAGCAGGAGAATTTTCAAATGAACTATAACAACCAATATAATTTGGGTTTTTAATACATTTTAATTCACTATAGGTGGGATTATATCTTTCAATCATATTACTAAGACCTTCGCGTTGAGTTTCGTTATGTAGATGATGACTACTAATTTTTATGGTGGTTTCGTGAGGAGACTTGGAAGTAAAATATATAGTCTCTTTTCTAAGCTCAAGTTTTAATGCTTTCATACCTTCCATTCGTTCTATGGCTATTTCATTTGAAGCTTCTATGCTAGCATGATAAATAGTTTCAAAAATAAAGCTGTTAATCGTTCTAGCTTTTTCACTAGAATAAGATACATTCATTAAAATAAGAGCATCTGCCAATCCTTGTACGCCTATACCAATAGGACGATGAAGAAAATTCGAGCGCTTTGTTTTATCAGTAGGATAATAATTAACATCAATAATTTTATTTAGATTTCTTGTCATAATTTTAACAACATCATGTAGTTTTTCATAGTTAAAGTCGTGATTACTATCTACAAATTTACTCAAGGCGACACTGGCAAGATTACATACAGCGGATTCTTCTGGGGAAGAATATTCCACGATTTCCGTGCAAAGATTACTGGATTTAATTACCCCTAGATTTTGCTGATTTGATTTAAGATTGCATGCATCTTTATACAATAGATATGGAGTTCCTGTTTCCATTTGACTATCTAATATTTTAAACCACAATTCTCTTGCGGATACTTTTCGTACGTATTTTTCTTCAGCTTCATATTTATTGTATAATTCCTCGTATTTGTCTCCTACAAGGTCACTAAATCCGGGGCATTGATCCGGACAAAAAAGGCACCACTGTTCGTTTTTTTCTATTTTTTTCATAAATAAGTCGGGAATCCATAAAGCATAAAAAAGGTCACGTGCCTTAGATTCTTCGTCGCCATGATTTTTTTTCAATTCCAAAAACTCTTCAATGTCAGGATGGATAGGTTCTAAATAAATAGCAAAGCTACCATTTCTTTTGCCTCCGCCTTGATCTACATATCTAGCAGTGTCGTTAAATACTTTTAACATGGGAACTAATCCATTACTAGTGCCATTGGTTCCTCTGATTTGCGTACCTTTTGCCCTAATATTGTGTACGTGCAGTCCAATACCTCCAGCCCATTTAGATATTTGTGCACATTCCTTAAGTGTATCAAAAATACCATTAATACTATCGTCGGTCATGGAAAGTAAAAAGCACGAGCTTAATTGTGGTCGCGGAGTACCAGCATTAAAAAGAGTAGGGGTAGCATGAGTGAACTGAAGTGTGGACATTAGGTGATATGTTTCCAAAGCTCGTTCAACGTCATTGCCGTGAATACCTAATGAAACACGCATCCACATATCTTGTGGTCTTTCAACACATTTACCGTTAATACGCATTAGATATGCTCGCTCAAGGGTTTTAAATCCAAAATAATCTATAAGATAGTCACGTTTATAATCAATCGCGTCGCAAATTTTGTTTTCATATTTAGTAACAACATCTAAAAGGGATTTAGTGATTAAAGGGACATGTTTACCGTGACAATCTTTATTTTCATACAAATCGGTCATAACTATTCTAAATAAGTTTCCATCAGCTAATTTATTCGCACAAGTATTTTTTTGATGATTAGAAATAGAGATATATCCGCCTAATTTTCCATAATCATAATGAACTGTAATCATAGAAGCACACTGTTGTGCGGCCAATTCGTCTATTTTGGTGGTTTCTATTTTATCGTATAATTGATCGATTACTTTTAAACAAAGGGCGGAATAGTTAATAGAAACATCGTGTTCTTTTCCTAAAGTTTTTATTCTTTTCAAAATTTTGTCAAACGATATATCCTCGTATGTTTTATTTCTTTTAATGACTTGCATTTCATCAGATTGCATAATATTTATAATACATTATAAATTTTAAATAGTTACAAATAAATTAATTAAGTATTTTCTTATATTAAATATATTTAAAATTATAGTTGTAATGGTGTTGTTTCAATATTAATTGTATTTACAACAACTTGATTATTATGCATAGTAAGTAAGCATTTATTTTGTTTTTTTTCTTTTTCATCAAAAGATTTCTTTCGTTTTTTTGGGGCCCTATGTTCGTAACCGGTTATACGCTCTTGTTCTATAATATTCCAAACATCTTGTAGTTTTTTAACAGCGGCTTTAAACCATAATTTATTTCTTAAAACCAAAACGCAACTTAATATTTCAAGTTTCCAGTAAATATTTTTAATCCATTGTAGATGTGCGTTTTTTTCCAATATATCTTTTTCCCATGTTTCAAATTCAGCTAATTCAATATCAATCGGGGGATATTCGTAATGTGGTTTACCGTTTTCAAAAAACAAAACAAATATTCCTTTTTGTTTTCCATCCGCCGTTTTAGTGAAAGTTCCATCACAAATAAATTCATTGTAATTTTCATATTCTAAAAACTTCGTTTCAAGAAAGTCGCATTCATTTAAGTTACATACTTCCATTTGAAGTTGCATTTGTATCCAATATTCAGGTTTAGGTATACCGTTAATTTCGCGGTTAACAATATTTTTAATTTCAAGCATTCTTCCATATAATTGGGATGTTTTATCGGTATTAATTCCGTCAGGAGAAGCACCTATAAACTGGTATTTATCATGTCGGATACATCCAAAATCATCTATTTTTGTTTTATATATGTATTCGTATAGCAGAACGGAGATAGGTTCATATTTGGTGCCCCAGTGAAATGGTGTATTTAAATTAACATTATCATATTTTGTATCATCATATGGTTTACATTTTTCATATATAATACTATTTATTGCTGAACTAGAATCAAGAGCTTTCCATGCACTACTAGCAGTAATAAGATTGTGTCTAAATTCGTACCATGGTTTTGTACGTTGTTCTGGTTGCGGTTTATCTCTAATATCTTGTATTTTTTTATCCATACCAGGTAAATTGGGAGATTTACGAATAAAGGTATTTTTGTAAGAGCGTCTAGGCATAATACGCGTATAATAAATTTTCATAATTTTATCCAGTAGAATATCTATAGTGTAAGATAGTATATCAGGATCAATAAAATCAAACTGTATTAACGCAAGTTCTCTTATGTTATTAGTAACTCCATCTATAAAATATGGATCCGAAAGAGACAAAATATCATTTTTAATAGTTTCATCTAGTAATTCTTGTAACATGTCACCTAACATATAATATTCTTCTACTGATAAAAGAGTATTATTTAAATTGTTAATTACTTTCTTGAGATCTTCAATTTGGATATTAGACGATGTCATATGTATGTATCTATATATACAGATAGATATATATATATCAATTTTATATATTATTTACTCTTTATGATTTTCAGAGTTTTTAATCTTTTTTTTAATTTTTTTTTGAGGACCCAATGCTTTTAAAGTAGACACTCTTCTTTCGCTTCTTTTTAAAGTAAATTTTTTATCTTTAAATTGTAAATTAGGTATAGAGGTAATTTTCTGTACTTCTTTATCATAGATAATATCTTTAACATGCAAAAGTTGTTTTCTATCTAAGCACGTTTTTAAATATGTTTTTAACGTTTTTGTTTCAATATTAGATAAAGAAAATTGTTTTGCAACGGTTTCAGCATATTCAAATAAAAGTTTTATTTTAGTAGTTTTATTTAATTTATTCCA